>ENA-OQJO01000037-OQJO01000037.1-human-gut-metagenome-genome-assembly--contig:-NODE-37-length-15641-cov-2.004834_pt1 | contig 15641 bp, 17 predicted proteins | sample MGYA00242613_ERZ504780 | MGnify/ENA primary metagenome ERZ504780 (study PRJEB26092, sample SAMD00036368) | human gut metagenome | host: Homo sapiens | study: EMG produced TPA metagenomics assembly of...
GCAGCGAGCACTTCTACTGCAAAGATCACAGCTGCAATCGGCGTTCCGTAACATGCCCGCAAAGCCGGCAGCCATACCGGTTACCAGAAAGATACCGGGCGCGTTTTAAACGGTAATTTTTTACCGGTCAAAATAGGAAAACACAGCACCGATCTGAACGGCAACACCCTCCCTGCCGGCACTTCCACCGAACAGATGCGTCAACGCCGTTGAGAGCATTGCCAGCGGAATCATGCAAAGCGGAAGCTCTGTCTCCTCCTCATACGCTACATCAAAAATCAGACTCATGCCTCCTTTTCCCCTGCCACCGAATTTCTGATTGACTGCCACGATCACAAGACCTGCCATAGCGAGAAACGGCAGACACCAGAAAAGATGTGCCACGCGAATAGCCGTGACTTTCAAAAGCAGACGGCAGAACAGCGCCTCAATCAGACCGACTGCCGCACCGAGCGGAACGCCGGTCACACCGAGCAGCAGCAGGGCGCCGTAGGTGCGAAGGGATTTCTTCAGTTCTTCTTTCATTCTCTTTCTCTCCTTTTCGAATTCTGCTGTTATCATATCACGAAGCGGACAGATTGTGAACTATGGATACCTTTTCCTCCATACTCTTTGCCAGTGCGTCGGCAAATTTTTCCTGCATCCGGATTACTTCTGTCATCTCCTGCTCCGTAAACTGCGCCGCAGCTTCCTCCTCGGACTGAAACAGCGGAAGAATCAGCTCTCTCGCATACTGTTTTCCCGTTTCAGTCAGACTGATGATTTTTTCCCGCCGGTTTGCCGGATTGACTTCCATTTCGATATATCCTGTTTTCGTTTTTAGTCCGTTTTCGTACTTTTTGTTTTAGTGTTTTTTCTTCCTTTGTCAAGATTTCCAAAAGCCTCTTTTTTCCGTATATTTTCCGGCATTTTTCAAATACTAGCAACTGTCCAGACACTGTTAGGGAAAGGAGATTTTGAAGATGAGAAAAATCAGAAGAGTGTATATGACGCTGGCATTGGCGGTATTACTGGCCGGGATGACGGCCTGTGGAAACAACACCACGAATGACACCGGAAATGGCAATACCAACACGGAGAGCGACATGGGACAGACGGATAACAGAAACGACGTCAATACGACAGAGATGCCGTCAAACGACAATGTAAATGATGTGACGGAGGGCACCGATGGGAATGCCAACGGCACAAATACCGGGGATAGAAATACCTTGGGGATGATGTCGGCGACGCCGCTGAAGATGTGACCCGTGGTGTCGGTGAGGGCGTTGAGGATGTCGGCCGCGCGGTGGACGATGTGGTAAGCGGCGGCGACAATAAGACGCAGAATCCGCAGGAAAACGGAGCAACTACACAGAATGGAGCGGGGATGGCACAGTAAATATGCACTTCTGCTGCTCCCGTATCTAAAAAACTTCCCTTGGCGAACGATACATGCAGGTTCGCCGGGAAGTTTTTTTACTGCCAGGCACATCAGCACCTGGTTTGATCCGTCAATTTTGATTTTTTCTTTTACAGACCGCATCTGAATTTTCTGCCCTTTGCGCCAAGAATGCTGGCCATCTGATCGCCCCACGCTGCACGCTCTGCATAAATATCAACCCGTTCCAGATCTCCGCTCCGGTCCACAAAGGCAGGAAACAGGAATCCACAGATAGGATTTCCCGGCTCGTATTCTCCAACCAGAGGGCAGACAGCGCAGATCAGATAGGGGAACATCTCCTCGGATTCCCCCAGGCGCTCTTTATCGGAAGCCTTTGCCGGAATATCATACCGGTCATAAAACATGTAAATGGCATAAGCCCCGTGAATCTGCAATCCTTCGATCAGGATATCATAGAACGTTTCCAACAGCGCATCGTTCTTCAGTCCGCATTCCCGCAGCGCCATCAGCATCTGCCAGATACTGCCCGGCCCCTGGGATGTTTCCGGAAAACGGTATTCCCGCAGCTTCTCATTCGATTCCGCAAATGGAATTTTCTTGGCAATCGCCAGATTCCTGGCCTTTTCCGAACCGGACAGTTTCAGAAAATGAATGTTGAAACTGCCGTCATACTCCCCATCCGAATCCGTATAGCAACCCGCCATCCGCACAAACGAAGTCCGCGCCGGCGTCATCCTCCTCGTCAGCTCCAGCATGTCTTCCCGATTAATCATACATTCCCTCCGACAGTAAAGATATTCGAAACTCTCTGCCTTTGATCTTATCATAACATGCTTTTTCTGTCAGCAGGTTTTTAAATTGCGTTCTTTCTCTCCATCTGATAAAATCGAAACAGTATCTCGCATTTTATAATTTTGATATAGAGAGATGTTGGGACAAAACACCTTTTGACTCAATATCACAGAAAGGACGACACATGAAATTAGCAGTAATCAGTGATCTTCACGGGAATTATTATGCGCTCGCAAAGGTGCTGGCATTTCTTCGCAGTCAGGAGATCGACGGTATCATCGGGCTGGGAGATTTTGTAACAGACGGGCCTTTTCCGCAACGGATGATGAGAGTGCTTCGCGAAATGCAGGAGGAGTTTCCCTGCTATCTGGTGCGGGGAAACAGGGAAGAATATCTGCTGGAAAATATCCGGCATCCGCAGAACTGGAAGGCAGGTTCCTCGACAAGCGGACTTTTGGATTATACGTTTCGGAATCTTACCGGACAGGATCTGGAATTTTTCGAACATCTGCCGACAGACGGTGTTCTGGTCGGAAAAATAAATGAATCAGGCCGGCTGATTCCTGTTTTTGTTCCGCAGGAAGAAATCACACCGGATACCTGCCGCGAATCTCTCTTCCCGGCACTTCGTCTCTGTCACGGCGCGCCCGGAGAACTCCGTGGGAATTTCGGTCTGCATCCGGAGCTTTTGCTGTCCCATCTGAAAAATCTCGATGCCGCAATCCTGCTCGGCGGGCACAGCCACAAGCAGGAGCAAAGAGAATATGCCGAAAAAACATACCTGAATCCCGGTTCCCTTGGGCTTGCGCTTGATGGAGTCGGCGGCCATGCCCATTTCGCGATTCTGACGCTGGAAAACAGCACATGGCAGATCGAATGTTTTCAGATTCCCTACGATCTCGAAGGCTACCTCGCCGAATTCGACCGCGCCGGGCTGGAAACGCATGGCAGTGTCCTTGCCCGTTCCTTAAAACGGACATTGACCTGCGGCGTGAATTATTTTTATCTCACCGTAAAACGAGTGCGTGAACTCGCCGATGCACTGGCACTGACCGATCTGGACGAAGAGGTCTGGAAAAAGGCGGAACAGGAACTGAAATAACCGTCCATTCAAAAGACGGCAGGCTGTGTACTCACACACAGCCTGCCGTCTGTTTCTATTCCCTAACTTCTATTTTTTCTTTTTCGAAACACAACCGTCTCAAATCTTCTGACCACTCCATCATACTCTCCCGTCATCGGCTGGTATGTTTCCGTATCCATCGGAAATGCAGCCGGTTCAGCTCCGTAGTTCTGTACAAACAGATACTTGTATTTCTCATCCTCCCTTGTTGCAACATCGAGCCCTTCCGGGATTTCGGCTGCCGCGCGTTCCAGGCCTTTTTCTTCTGCCAATTTCCGGCAGAAGTCATCGTAAAATGCCTGTTCAAAATCTGCGCAGACATAATACGCCTCGCCCTCTCCAAATACATTTTTCGTCAGTGCCGGATATCCCGCATAGAAATCGTCACGGTATGCCAGCAGCGTTTCGGCACCGTTCGTTTTTACCAGGTCGCAGAAATTTCGGATTTCATATGTCTTTCCTTCTCCCACACCCGCATTCACATCCTGATCATACAATGCGTCCAGCTCGGTGCTCCGCAGGCCGAATACATCCATCAGTCCGTGCGGGGTTCCGCCGAGGAAACAGAGGTCGTTTTCATCCACAACTCCCGACCAGTATGTCATCACAAAGGTGCCGCCGTCTGCCACAAATTTCCGGATTTTTTCCTCAATTCCGGCCCGAAACAGATACAGCATCGGTGCAAAGACAATCCGGTAGTCGGAAAGATTCTCCTCCATATCGAGGAAATCCACATTCACACCCAGTTTCCGAAGACCGCCATATACCTTCTTCACGGTATTCATGTATTGCAGTCCCATATTCCGTGGTCCCTGCGCATCCTCCATGGCCCAGCGACTTTCGCAGTCATGCAAAATTGCAGCCTGTGCCTTCGTCGTGCTTCCCGCAATCTGCGCCAGATCCAAAAGCGCCTCGCCCGTCTCTGTCACCTCACGGAACACGCGCGTATCCTTTCCGCCGTAGTGGTCAATGACCGCCCCGTGGAACTTCTCGCTCGCACCGCGGCTCTGGCGGATCTGGAAATACTGGACACTGTCGGAACCATGCGCCACTGCCTGCAGCGATGCCGCCTTTAAAAGCCCAGGCCGTTTCAGCTTGCTGACACTCTGCCAGTTCGTGCTTGTCGGGCAGGACTCCATCAGAAGGAACGGTTTTTTCATCAAACTCCGCATAAAATCGTGCTGCAGTGCCGTGTCAAGCGCAGTCACCTCTTCTGCTTCCTTGTGCCAGGTCGGATAATTATCCCATGACACCACATCAATCAGATCCTTGAACTTATGATAATTCAGTCCCTGGAAATCATACATCATGTTGATTGTCACCGGAAGTTCGGAACCGCCCGCGCGGATCGCTGCTTTTTCCCAGGCAACAAAGTCTGCTGTCTGATCTGTCACAAACCGTTTCCAGTCAAGATTCAGTCCGTGAAGCCCCATCTCACCCTTTGGGGACGGACTCTCAATCTGCTCAAAATTCTGATACGAATGGCTCCAGAACGTTGTATTCCACGACATATTCAATGCATCAATCGTCTGATATTTTTTCTTCAGCCACCCCTGAAATGCCTTCTGGCAGAGCGGGCAATGGCATTCTCCACTCAGTTCATTCGAAATGTGCCACATTTTTACCGCCGGGTGCTTTCCAAACTTCTCGCTCAGCAGGCGATCAATTTTCCCCACCTTTTCCCGGTAAACCGGCGAAGTATAACAGTGATTATGGCGTCCGCCGAACAGATTTTTCGTGCGGTCCGCGTTTACGCGCAGTACCTCCGGGTACTTGTCTGCAAGCCACTTCGGGCGTGCTGCAGACGGTGTCGAGAGAATTACTGAAATCTCATTCTTATACAGCTGATCCATGATCTTTTCCAGCCATTCCAGGTGGTATACACCCTCCTCCGGCTCGAGCACAGACCAGGAAAAGACACCAAGCGTCACCTCGTTGATATGCGCCTCCTTCATATATTCGATATCCTGCTCCAGAATTTCCGGCATCGCAAGCCACTGCTCCGGGTTATAATCCCCTCCATAGATAAATCCACTCTGGTTCATGTTCGTTTTCCTTTCTCTATTCATCGAAATATCGTCTCCACGTGCATCTTCTCAATTTTGCAGGCACATCCATCCGCAAACTCCGGCTGCTTTTCCAGAAAAATCGGATCACCCGGATGCAGCGGATAGACAACGAGTTTCAGTTTCTCCGGAAACTCAAAATAGCCAAGGCTTAACAGGGCCTCCTGACCGGTATAGAAATAATCGTTGATTTTCTCTTCCCCATCAAACACTTCCATACGGTTTCCGTACCAGGTCAGAAAAGCAAACGCATCGTGATAATTTTTTTCGCCCGGATAAGCAAGCTTCAGTTCGTATACTGCTTTCTCTTTATCCTGCTCTTTGCAGACAAGCTCTGCCTCCGGCTCCTGTGCTTTGTAAATACGCTCATACAGCGTAAAGTTTCCTCTTTTTCCACACTCTTTGAAATCCACAATGCCTTTTTCCACAACCGGATACACAGCGATCATGGTTTTTCCACTGCCTGTCACAACAAGCTCACCGTTTTCTTCCCAGACATAATTTTCGGAAAGAACGAGATAATCCTGATCCAGATGCACCTTCCATGCATTCAGCGCCTCCTGCCGGGAAATCAGGCAGAGTTCTGCGCGCGCATCGCCCTCCCACTGAATCTGCGGGTCGAGATCACCGTAAAATACGAACGCATCTCCCTCTTTCGTATGTAAAACGCAGAGAGGTGTGGCAAGTGCCGTTTGAAGAACCGCATCGTTTAGCTTCATATTGTACGGAAAAAATCCATACATTCCCCCTTTCAGATCAAATGCCGGAAATCCCACGCTCGCTTTTCCATCCAGGAGTCCCTCCAGTTTCACCTGCGGATGATCATCCATCTTCCATCTTCTCTGGTAATTGTTAAAAAAGACGTATCCATGGTCCGCATCGTGACGGCACGCTGTCCGAACCGTGTGCATATCTCCCGGCAGAATCCTTATCGTTGGAATTTCAGACCGAAGTGAAGCCATATCCTCGCCAAAATCATTCAAAAACAGCGCCAGCAGCTTGATCTCCCGATAGCTGTCCGAGATTGTTCCGTACTGCCGGATCGGCGCGTTGAAATCGTAATTGATCTCCGGCAGGTCGTTCAGATATCCTGTCGCGCGGCTCTCCTGCAGGGTGGACAGTTTTCCCTTCGGATTGCTGCCGCCGTGGTACATATAGTAGCCGAGCAACCCTGCTCCACTTCCCATTTTTACGGTAGACATCGCTCCGACATCGCATCCCTTCGCCACCGGTCTTCTGTGCATGGTAACCTGAAGCCCGCCTCCAAGTTCTGCCGTCAAAAACGGAAAATCCTCCTCGTTGTAACTGTTTGCATTTTCCACATGATGATCACACGCAATCAGTGCATCGTTCCTTGTGTGGCTAAACACAAAGTTTGCGTTCGGCTCGATCTCGCACGTTCTCTGATCCCATGGTGCTTCACAGTAGCCGCCCATGACCGGAAGCAGATCGCCGATGCAGGCTCCGCCCCAACCGGTCGCCGTGTACAGCGGCACATCAAAGCCAATTTCCTTTGCTATTGCCGTCAATGTGCGGATATGCGCCTCGCCCTCCGGTCCCTGCAGGCCGCCGACGTGGCCGTACTCATTCTCGATCTGAATGCCGATCACCGGGCCGCCGTCCTTTTCCATGCATCCATCGACCTGCTCATAGACCTTTTTCCAGAACCGTCTGACATAGTCAAGATATTCCTTGTTGTTACAGCGGATCGCCATGCCCTCTTTCTCTCTCTGGATGATCCAGTCTGGGAATCCGCCGTTCCGCACTTCCCCGTGCACAAACGGTCCGATACGCAAGAATACCGACAGTCCGACTTTCCGGCACAGTCTTACAAACGTTCCGATATCCCGGCATCCTTCAAAATCAAACACATTTTCCTCTTCCTCGTGGTGAATCCAGATCACATAGGCCGAGACGACAGAAACTCCGCCCGCCTTTATTTTGCGCAGTGATTCCTCCCACCACTCCTTGCGGTACCGGCTGTAATGCATTTCGCCCATCACCGGAAACCACGGTTTTCCATTTTTAATCAGATAATCCCTGCAATAGCTGTACTCTGCTCTCATCGTCTTATTGTCCCTCTCTTTTTACTGTCTGCAGACAGAAATTCCGCATCATGCCGTACATCGGCGGCGATGAAATTCGGATTCCGGCAGTGACTTCCTGCGGTTTTCTGATTTCGCATGTCACTTTGTAGCCGGTCCATGCATGTTCTGTCGGATGAATCACAGTCTCTTCTTTTCCCTCTTCCGTATCGAGGAACAGCCGCACATCCACATTCGTTGTATCGGTTCCCTGAAAGGCAACAGATAATGTATACGTTCCTGCCTCCTGTACCTTTACCGTCTGGCAGATCGAAAACGTAAAGTTTTTTGGTGCTTCTACGCGTACCGCATTCACCGGCGGAGCCGGGAACGGATCGACAAACTCCGGAAACAGCTGTACTGCAACGGCATCCTCGGATTTTTCTACGTTCCAGCGTGCCAGGCCGTCTTCCCAGCCGACATCGAGCAACAGATTCTCCGCCTCCGGCAGCTCTTCCACCACGCAGATCTTCGCATGTGCAGCAAACGGAACACCTTCCACATTTCCTGTCACATCATATTCGCCTGTCACGCGTGTGTCCGGCACTTCGTTCCAGTTTACCCGCCGCTGCTCCACCATTCCGTCATACAGCAAAACCGGGAGCATCTCCGGCAGACCGCATGCTTCGTCTTTTACTACGGTCATTGGCTCCGGCTCGTAAATCTTGGCCGGTTTTTCCGGGCAGGCATCATTCCGTGTAAATAGGAAAGAAAGAACACCATCCAGGACGGTTCCCTTCTCATCCAGCAGACCCATGTTTTCCGACCAGCCGCCCTCGCCGTCCTTCGGAACACAGATCGGTTCCCAGTAATAGAGGCCCTGACCCATTTCGTCCGGCATTGAAGCAACGACATTGGCAACCAGATCCAGCACCTGCTTCTGTCCGACAGGCGTCGCCGGAAATCCCGCAATTTTTCCTGCTGCTCATCAATAAATCCATGCACACTCTTTCTCCATGCATGTGCCGTCTCAACGACCATAATCGGCTTTTTATAATCCCAGATCAGCTTCGTCATTGTCTCTTTCAGATCTGTGAAGGTGCCGTGCCAGAATGGATAATAGGAAAGTCCGATCAGGTCAAAGTCCTCGAGTCCTGCTGCAAAGGAACCGTCGAACCACTCTTTCAGATAGAAATACCGTCCGCCCTGGTCGAGATGGATCATAACCTGCATCTCATCTTTTCCGGCTGCAGCCCGCGCACCGCGGATTCCGGCATTTACAAGCTGTACCATTTTTGTATAATCCGGCAGCTCCCCGTCTGGAAACAGAAGGCCGCTTCGGATCTCATTTCCGATACTGAACAAGTATCCGGTCAGGAACGTCCTCCTCGTTTTTAATGCCGTCAGCGTATCTCTTGTATAGAAAAAACAAGCCTCCTTTAATTCTTTTAAAGCTTAAGTTTTCCCAATCTTTCGGCTTTCTCTGCTGGCCGGGATCCGCCCAGAAATCAGAATAATGGAAATCCAGCATAAAGCTCATGCCATGTGCTCGGATCCGTTTTGCCATCGCCAGTGTATGCGCATAGCTACAGTATCCGCCGGACTCCCTGACATGCTCCGGCGCATTCCAAATACGGAGCCGTACGGAATTTACCCCGTATTTCTGAACGAGATCCAGCGGATCCATAATAGTTCCGTCAAAGTCCTTCACCTGTACTCCGGCGTCTTCCAGCTCCGGTATAAAAGATAGATCCATTCCCTTCTGAAATTCCATTGTTCTGTCCTCCCTGCTACGTTAGTTTGTCGATTTTCGGAATAAAATGTCGTAATCCAGCATCGTCTTCTTCTCATAATTTTCCCCTCGAAGCCGCTGGATCAGCTGACGCACAGCCGCGCCTCCCATCTGGGATGCTGCCACACTGACTGCTGTAACTGCCGGGGAATAGCAGTCCAGATTGGTGCTGTTGTAGAGCGAAGCAATCGCGACGTCCTTGGGAATTCGATAGCCTTCCGCCTGGAGCCGGGACATCACCATCGTACAAATCTCGTCGTCGCCACAGATGATGCATTCCACTTTTTTGGATATAATATTTTCAATGATCGCATCCAGAAACTCCATACGGATCGAACCATTGTAGAAAAGCTGATCCTTCTCGGAAATTCCATTTTTAATCAGCGCCCGGCAGAAACCTTCGTGACGCTTGCGGTCTACGTTATAGCTCATATCCTTGACAAGAAACGCAAATCTGCGGAATCCCTTTCCGATCAGCAGCGTTGTCATTTTCTCTGCCGCACCCTCATTGTCGGTATCCACCTGGATAATGTTGTCATACCGGCATGTTCCCGTCAGTGCTGTCGGGAAATTTGCCTGACTTAAATACTGCAGCGCACGGTCATCCTCAAGCGCACGTGTCAGGAGCATACCATCCACCCGGTTCGACTCCACCAGCGACTGCAGCTCTGAAATATCATGCGCGTTGCTCGTCGTAATCAGCACATTGTACCCGAGCATCGATGCCGATTCGCAGACGCCGAGCAGACAGTTCTGGAAATAAACACCGCTTCCATAATAAACGTCTGAAGGCAGTACCACGCCGATGTTGTGCGTCACCGTTCGGGTCCGCGCCATCTCCTCCCGCTCTTCTCCCCGTTTTGCCACCTCGAGAATCCGGTTTCTGGTCTTCTCTCCGATTCTGCCCTTACCGGACAGTGCACGGGAAACGGTACTTTTTGATACCCCTATCTCTTTTGCAATTTCCTCCAGTGTCATAAAAATACCCTGTCACTTTCTGTTAAATTTGAAAAATTCCTATATTTTTATATTTAATACGAATGCTGTTAGAAATCAAGTCATCCCTCAAAGCTTTTTGAACCATCACTTGATCTCTAAAAGAAGGAACGGCCGCGCCGGAGCTTCTGGCAGACCAGCGCGTCCATTCCCTGTTTTATTTTACTGTTTTATTTTCCTTCTTTCTCCGCTACATACTCTGCTGCCTGACGGTTCATCTCATCCAGAATATCCTGGATTCCGGCGCTGTCCATAGCTGCGTTCATGGCATCGATGGAAGCGTCCACATCGTCAACGAGACCGTTGATCAGCGGGTTATAATAATTGTCGATGGCTGCCTCTACTGCTGCAAACTGTGTACTTACATTGCTGGAATCAAAGTTAAATCCGTCGTAAACATGATCTTCTTTGATGTTGTTGTTAAAGGCATCTTTGATGCTTTCATACTTGTCGTCCAGAGCTGTTCTGTTCTCAAGATATTCCTCTCTCTGGATGGTGCAGTTGTTCCATCCCCAGTTGCAGTTACTTGCTACACCATAGCCGCTCTCATCAATAACTTTGTACTGGTCATCACCGACTGCTTCCCAGTGCTTTCCTTCGATACCGAGCATAGCCAGATCGTAAACGTCCGGGTTGGTGTAGAACTCATTTAATACCATCATGGCTCTCTCTTTGTTTTTACTGTTTGCGTTGATGGCAACACCGTTGTTGATGTAAGAGTTTACTTTTTTCGACAGGTTTTTGTTCGGATCTACCATCGTTACATTCCAGTCCGGATGTTCCTCATTTGCCTGTTTTCCGTAGGTAAGACAGCTTCCGAGATTCCAGCTCATGCTTGCCGTTCTTCCGGTCAAAAGTCCGGTCTGTCTCTCATCGCTGCTGTTTAATACGTCGCTGGACCATGCTCCGGCGTCTACCAGGTCTTTCATCTCCTGGCAGTACTCACGGAACGCATCCCACTCGCCAATGTACTGGAATTCAAGATCTTCCGGATCCTGGGTATGATACAGAATCAGCTCGCCGCCCTTCGGTGCTCCGCCCGTTGTGGAGTAGCCCTGGGACTGGAAGAATGGATACCACGGTCCGCCCTGACTTGCATAGATACCGTCTGCTGCACATGCTTTGTAGAACTTCATCAGGTCATCCCAGGATGTAATATCGTCCATACCGTATTTCTCCATCAGGTCACCGCGCACTGCCAGAACTTCCTGACCAAACTCGTTGGCATAGTTCGGAACCATGTAGATCTGTCCGTCAATCTTTGCCTGCTCCCATGCCATTTCCGGAACAACCTCCCAGATATCCGGTGCATACGCTTTGATAAAGTCCTCAGAAAGCGGTGCAAATCCGCCGAGGGAAACGGTCTGCTCGTAATGGCACCAGCTCGATGCGGTAAAGATCAGGTCAAAATCTTCCTGTGAGGAGAACAGCAGGGAATATTTCGTGTCATGCTCGCCCCAGGAAAGGAATTCTACGTTCAGAGAGCAGTTCAGCTTCTCTTCCAGAATCTCATTGATTTTGGCGTAAACCTCATCAAAATCCGGGGTACGGTCGCCGATCAGATACATCGTCAGATCGACATGCTCCGAAGTGTCTGCATTCAGGTTGTCTCCCGATGTGCCGGAAACTGCGGAGCTGCTTTTGCTGTCGCCCGTGCTTCCATTTCCGTTGCCGGAACCGCATCCTGCCAGCATGCCGGCTGCCATTGCGGATGCAAGTAATACAGATACCAGTTTTTTTGTTGCTCTTTTTCATAAAGAACCTCCTTCATAAATATAATGTGTAATTCAAGCGGATATTCGCAATCCGCTTTGCTACTTGCTCATAACCGAATAACTGCTCCGCAGTTTATCAGAAGGAGCTTGCACTCCTCCTGATACAAGCAAGTCCCCACCCACCTGCTTATTGCTTTTCGCAATGGAACAGGGACTTACTTGATTCAGTTAAATTAACATGATTTGTATCAGCCTTTGACTGCTCCGATTGTGATACCCTGTACAAAATATTTCTGTACCAGCGGATATGCCAGAACGATCGGGCCGGTTACTACAATGGTAAGTGCCATTTTCAGGGGACTGGGTCGGCAATGAGATTGCGCTGACGGCAGAGCCTGCGGCGTTGTTTGCAAGAAGCTTTTTTATATGCTCGATATCATTAACCTGCTGATACAGGAAATACTGCAGCGGATACTTGTTCGTGTCTTTGATATACAGCATCGCATTGTACCAGTCATTCCAATAAGCCAGTGCAATGAAGAGGCCCACGGTAGCAAGTGCCGGTTTGATCAGCGGCATTACAATCCGGAACAGAATACGGAACTCGCCGCAGCCATCAATCTTGGCCGCTTCAATCAGAGAATCCGGAAGTCCCACGATGTAACTCTTCATGATCAGAAGGTTGTATACGCTGAACAGCAGCGGAAGGAGCAGTGCAAGGTAGCTGTCCCGCAGATTCAGGGTCTGTGTCATCAGTACGTAGTACGGAACAAGACCGCCGGAAAACAAAGTGGTAAAGTAGAAGAAAAACGAAAACTGATTTCTCCACTCAAACTCCTTGCGTGACAGTACATAAGCTGTCATAGTCTGCAGCAGCAGACCAAGTACCGTTCCGACGATGGTCAGACCGATGGTCGTGCCGTATGCGCGGAAGACAACCATAGGATCTTTAAATACGGTTTTGTATGCCTCCAGGCTGAAATCCTGCGGCAGAAGGCTGAAACCGTTCTGGATAATGGCCGATTCCGAAGAAAACGAGCCGGATACGATCATGATGAAAGGAACGAGGCAGACCAGCGCGATGATTCCGCAGAATCCGTACGCGATGATATCAAGTGCAACCGCATCTTTTCCTCTTTTGATTTTACTTGTATGACTGGAAGATCCCACTTTTCATCCCTCCTAGAATAAGGTGTAGTCTTTATCATAAAGACCAACCAGTTTGTTTACGATTACGACAGTGATAAAGCACAGTACCGACTGATACAGACCAACAGCTGCGGACATTCCGAAGTCGTTGCTGCTGATTAAGGCACGGAACGTCAGGGTATCAATTACATCGGTGTAGTTGTACAGAAGACCGTTACTTCCAACCAAGTTGTAGAACATATCAAAGTTTCCTTTGAAGATGCCTCCGACGGATAGCAGAAGCAGGATGATTGTGGTCGGCATGATCATCGGGATTGTTACTTTGAAAATTCGCTGGAACACGTTTGCTCCGTCGATGCGGGCTGCTTCATAAATCGAAGTGTCAATTCCCATAATTGCTGCCAGGTACATAACAGAACCGTATCCGATTCCCTTCCATACATTAAAGAAGACAAGGATAAACGGCCATGCCTTTGGTGTCGTGTAAAACTTGATTGGTGTTCCACCGAAGGTTTCAATCAGTCGGTTCAGAAAACCGTAGTCGGAACTGAAAATATTGAATGCCATAACTCCTACGATAACCCAGGAAATGAAATACGGCAGAAACATCAGCGACTGTGTGATCTTACGGTAATGTTTGTTGCGGATCTCGGTCAGAAGCACGGCAACGGCAATCTGCATCGTCGTGTTGATCACAATAAATGCCAGATTATACAGCACGGTATTTCTGGTAACGAGTCCGGCCTGTCCTGATTTAAAGAAGAACTTGAAGTTATCAAATCCGTTCCACGGGCTTCCCCAGATACCTCCTGCGTAGGAGTATTTTTTGAATGCCATTACAATTCCTGTCATCGGGTAGTAGGAAAAAATCAGGGTATAAATTACTGCCGGTGCAAGCATCAGAAGAAATACCCGGTACTTGTAGAGCTTTTTGCAAAACCCTTTCCAACCATTCTTTTTCATCTTCTCATTCCCTTTCTTGTTTGCGCAACTTTTTGTTGCTCAACTCTTTATTTTTCTTTGTGCCATTATCATATCATTTCAGCATATTGTTTACAATTCGCAGTTTTTATTAAGATATTTCTTGTCGAAATATACTGTTTTACTATTTTTTGTGCAAAACGCGCAACTTTAGCGTTTTACCTTGTTGCGCATTGATTTTTCCATTACCGTTTGCGATTTTCACGTTCTCTTTTGATATTCCGTATTTTTTCTTGTGTATTCTGCCAAATATTCTGCAAAATAACTTCCTCAATTCCGAAAATCCCGTTGTAAGAAAAGAAAAAGTGCGCAACGTTTCGCATTTTCGTTGCGCACTTTCTGGTTTCTATTCACTTTTTCCCTGTTTCTGCCTTATTTCGCAGCAATGACATCCTGCATGTCATACATGCCAGCCGGTTTTCCAGCCAGGAATTTTGCAGCCTCTACAGCTCCTTTTCCGAAAACTCCTTTGGAATATGCTCTGTGGGACAGGGTAACAACCTCGTCCGGGCCTGCGAAGATGACGTCGTGGTCGCCGACGATGGTGCCGCCGCGTACAGCAGAGATTCCGATTTCTTTCGGGTCACGCTGCTCGTGGCGCTGGCTTCTGTCGTATACGTAGTGGTACTGGTTGTCCATTGCCGCGTTCAGGCTGTCTGCCAGGGCGATGGCGGTTCCGCTTGGAGCGTCGCATTTCAGTTTGTGGTGTTTCTCCACGATCTCCATATCAAAGCCTGCTTCGGCAAGCACTTTTGCAGCTGCCTGTACCAGTTTCATCAGCGTATTCACACCAAGGGACATATTTGCAGAGCGGAGAACCGGGATTTCTTTGCTGGTCTCCTGCACTTTTTTGAGCTGATCCTCGGTGAGGCCTGTGGTGCAGAGGACGAGTGGAAGTTTTTTCTCCTTGCAGGCATCGAGCAGTGCGTCGGCTGCCTTGTAGGAAGAAAAGTCAACGACTACGTCTGCCGGAACATCGCATTCTGCCAGGCTTTTGAATACCGGATAATCGTTCTGGCCGTTGTCGTTCATATCGATTCCGGCTATGATTTCTGCATTTGCATCTTCTTTTACCAGGCCGGTGATGACCTGTCCCATATGGCCGTTGCAGCCATGCATAATAATTTTAACCATTGTCTTTTTCCTCTTTACTTCGTGTATTCTTAACTTAAGCCAGTTTGATTCCAAAATCTTTCATAGCCTTTGCCAGGCGCTCCTGGTTCTGCGGCTCCATCTCGGTCAGCGGCAGACGAAGCGGTCCAACCTCTTTGCCCATCAGGTTCAGCGCTGCTTTTACCGGAATCGGGTTTACTTCGCAGAACAGCGCATCGATGAGCGGCAGTGCTCTCAGCTGGATTTCTCTGGATCCGGCCACATCGCCGTCGAGGAATTTCTGTACCATGTCGTGGGTCTCACGCGGTGCTACGTTGGAAAGAACGGAGATTACACCGCTTCCGCCAAGGGAAAGGATCGGCACAACCTGATCGTCGTTTCCGGAGTACAGATCGATCTTTCCATCGGTCAGCTGCATAATTTTTGCGACCTGGGAAATGTTTCCGGAAGCCTCTTTGACTGCAACGATATTCTCAACGTTGTTGAACAGATAGACGATCGTTTCC
>ENA-OQJO01000038-OQJO01000038.1-human-gut-metagenome-genome-assembly--contig:-NODE-38-length-15609-cov-4.946002_pt1 | contig 15609 bp, 19 predicted proteins | sample MGYA00242613_ERZ504780 | MGnify/ENA primary metagenome ERZ504780 (study PRJEB26092, sample SAMD00036368) | human gut metagenome | host: Homo sapiens | study: EMG produced TPA metagenomics assembly of...
AACGAACTACAAGAGTTCGCTTTCCCCGTTCGGTATCAAAATGGTGGACAGGGTGAGCGGTCGCCCGCTGCATATCGACATATCGGATTTGCCCATGAAGAAAGGCATCACCACCAACCGCAACAAGTTTATACTTGGGCCGAGCGGTAGCGGGAAGTCTTTCTTCACCAACCACATGGTGCGCCAGTATTACGAGCAGGGTGCGCACGTGCTGCTGGTAGATACGGGTAACAGTTACTTGGGGCTGTCCCAGCTTATCCACAACCGCACGCACGGCGAGGACGGGATTTATTTCACCTACACCAACGAGAACCCGATAGCGTTCAACCCGTTCTATGTCGAGGACGGGGTATTCGACATAGAGAAGAAAGAGAGCATCAAGACCCTTATACTCACCCTGTGGAAGCGGGATGATGAAGCCCCGAAGCGGTCGGAAGAAGTGGCGTTGTCAAACGCCGTGAGTGCCTATATCGAACTGACAGGCAAAGACCGTTCGGTAACGCCCTGCTTCAACACGTTCTACGAGTTTGTCCGGGATGATTACCGCCGACAGCTTGAACAGAAGAACGTCAGGGAAAAGGATTTTGACATAAACAATTTCCTGAACGTGCTTGAACCGTACTATCGTGGCGGTGAGTACGACTACCTGCTGAACTCCGACAAGGAACTGGATTTGTTGCACAAACGCTTCATTGTCTTTGAGTTGGACAACATCAAAGACCACAAGATTTTATTCCCGGTAACGACTATCATCATCATGGAAGCCTTTATAAACAAGATGCGCAAGTTAAAGGGAATAAGGAAGTTAATACTAATCGAGGAAGCGTGGAAAGCGATTGCATCGGCGAACATGGCGGACTATATCCGCTACCTCTACAAAACCGTCCGAAAATATTTCGGGGAAGCGATTGTAGTCACGCAAGAGATTGAGGATATTATTTCTTCCCCTATCGTGAAAGAGAGTATCATCAATAACTCGGACTGCAAAATCCTGTTAGACCAAAGAAAATATCTCAACAAGTTTGACAGCATACAGAACCTCTTGGGACTGACCGACAAGGAGCGTTCGCAGATATTGTCTATCAACATGGCGAACCACCCCGGACGGAAGTACAAGGAAGTTTTCTTCTCGCTGGGCGGCACGCAGTCGGCGGTGTACGCCACAGAAGTTTCATTGGAAGAATATTACACCTTCACGACAGAGGAAAGCGAGAAAATGGAACTGTTCGCACTTGCCGACAAGCTGGGCGGCAACCTTGAACTGGCTATCAAGAGGCTTGCAGAAAGCAAACGTAATCCCCAATCATCAACAACTTAAAAATCAGGAACATGAAAAGAACAATTCTCCTTATGGCGGTATGCCTTTGCTTCATCGGCAACGCATCCGCACAGTGGGTGGTGTCAGACCCCGGCAATTTGGCACAGGGCATCATCAACACCACCAAGCAGATAGTGCAGACTTCCACCACAGCCAAAAACACGCTGGACGGCTTCATGGAAGCGCAGAAGATTTTCCAGCAGGGAAAAGTCTATTACGATGCGCTCAAAGCGGTACACGACGTTGTCAAGGGCGGCATCAAGGTGAAGAAGTCCATTGAACTGGTGGCGGAAATATCCGAAATCTACGTGCGAAACTACCAGAACATGCTGGCTGACCCGAACTACACGCCGGATGAACTCACCGCCATTTCAGCCGGGTATGCCAAGCTGCTCTCCGAAAGTGCGGACGTGTTGCAGGACTTGAAGAATGTAGTGAACGTGACGGGTATGTCGCTGACGGATGCCGAAAGGCTGGCGGTAATCAACAACGCCTACAAAAGCCTGCTCAACTACCGCAACCTCGTGAACTACTACACCCGAAAGAACATATCCGTGTCCTACCTGCGGGCAAAGAAGAAGAACGACACAGACCGGGTGCTGGCTCTTTACGGCTCGGCGGATGAACGCTACTGGTAACATATAAATCGGTATGCCTATGTTATTAGCAGCGGTGGATTTTGACAACCTGCACCAAGTGTTGCGGGTGCTGTACGATGAAATGATGCCCTTGTGCAGCAACATGACGGGGGTAGCCAAAGGAATAGCCGGGCTGGGTGCGCTGTTCTATGTAGCCGCCAAAGTGTGGCAGTCGCTCGCACGTGCCGAACCCATAGACGTGTACCCGCTCCTGCGTCCCTTTGCGCTGGGGCTGTGCATCATGTTCTTTCCCACGTTCGTGCTGGGCACTATCAACACGGTATTGTCGCCAGTGGTAAAAGGGTGCAACCAGCTTATGGAAACGCAGACTTTCGACATGAACGAGTACCGGGCGCAGAAAGACCGACTGGAATATGAAGCCCTGATGCGAAGCCCCGAAACGGCTTACCTCGCATCGGACGAGGAATTTGACCGACAACTGGAAGAACTGGGCTGGTCGCCCTCCGACATGGTGACTATGACGGGCATGTACATGGACAGGACGGCTTATAATATAAAGAAGTCCGTCCGGGACTGGTTCAGGGAACTGCTGGAAATGCTCTTTCAGGCGGCGGGGCTGATTATAGACACGCTGCGCACGTTCTTCCTAATCGTGTTAAGCATACTGGGTCCGCTGGCGTTTGCGATTTCCGTCTATGACGGTTTCCAAAGCACGCTGACCCAGTGGATTTCACGCTATATATCCATTTACCTGTGGCTACCCGTGTCGGACTTGTTCAGCAGCGTGCTGGCACGCATACAAACCCTGATGCTACAAAAAGACATCGAGCAGCTTTCAGACCCGAATTTCATCCCGGACGGGAGCAGCACCGTGTATGTAATCTTTATGATTATCGGCATCGTGGGCTACTTCACCATTCCAACGGTGGCAAGCTGGATAGTGTCGGCTGGCGGTACGTCTGCCTATAACCGCAACGTGGCACGGGCTGGTTCAATCGCCGGGGCTGCGGTCGGTGCGGCAAGCGGGAAAGTAACCGGGAAACTACTCAAATAACCAACATCAATATTTAGTATATGGAATTTAAGTCATTAACGAACATCGAAACGAGTTTCCGGCAAATCCGGCTCTTTGCGCTGGTATTCATCTGCCTGTGCGCACTGGTGACGGGCTTTGCCGTGTGGAACTCGTACAGCTTCGCCGAAAAGCAGCGGCAGAAGATATACGTCCTCGACAACGGCAAAAGCCTGATGCTGGCACTCTCGCAGGACATGGCGCAGAACAGACCCGTGGAAGCCAAGTCGCACGTGCGGCGTTTCCACGAACTTTTCTTCACGCTCTCACCCGACAAGGGGGCTATCGAAAGCAACATCAAACGCTCGCTGTTCCTCGCCGACAAGACCGCTTTCAACTATTACAAGGACTTGGCGGAAAAGGGCTACTACAACCGGGTGATTTCCGGAAACGTCACGCAGACGGTGGAGATTGACAGCGTGAAGTGCGACTTCGACCAGTACCCCTACAAGGTGAACACGTATGCCCGCCAGTTGATTGTCCGGGAAAGCAGCCTGACGGTGCGAAGCCTTGTGACCTCGTGCCGCCTGCTCAACGCCACACGGAGCGACAACAACCCGCACGGCTTCATCATCGAAGCGTTCACCATTACCGAGAACAAGGATTTGCAGACCATTAAGAGATAGCCTTATGGAAAGAAAACGAAACTACATCGGAAAGGTGCGGGACTGGGCGGACGACCGCCTGCGCCGAATGTGCGGACGGATTACGCCGGGCAAAAGGCTGGCGGTTATCCTCGTGATGTTCTTCTTCCTTGGCGGCTTGTCTATCTACATTACCGTTTCATCAATCTACAACATCGGGAAGCGGGACGGCAGGCGGCTGCAAATAGAACACATCAGGCAACTGCCGTTGCACGGCAACGACACAACCAAAAGTATCAACCCCTTAAACAGACCGCAATATGGAAGAAGTACAGAAGAATGAGAACGGCACGACCGTACCGCAGGCGGACGGGAAGCCGAAAAAGGAAGATAAACCCAAACGGGAACTTACCCCGCAGCAGGTGCAGCAGCGCAGGAAAATGATAGTCTTCCCGCTGATGTTCCTTGCCTTTGCCGGGTGCATGTACCTGATATTCGCACCCTCCGGCAAAGAGGACGTGAACGTGGAAAGCGTGGGCGGCTTCAACGCCGACATACCCCTGCCCGCAGAGGACGGGATTATAGCCGACAAGCAAAAGGCTTACGAACAGGCGATGATAAGCCGCAGGCAGCAGGAGAAGATACAGTCCTTGCAGGACTTCGGTTTCACCGGGAACGATGAAGCGGAAGAACCGCAAGCGGAAATCGACCTGATGCCGGAAGAGGATGCGAAGCCCCAAAGGGGCGGCGGTGCTTCTTCGGCATACGCTTACCGGGACATCAACCGCCAGTTAAGCACGTTCTATGAAACTCCGGCGGTGGACGAGGAAAAAGAGGACTTGAAGCGGCAGGTAGCGGAACTGACCGATAGGCTGCAACAACAGAACGCCACACCCACCGCTGACGACCAAATGGCACTCTTGGAAAAGTCCTACGAGCTGGCGGCAAAGTACATGAACGGCGGGCAGGGACAAGTCGCACAAGTCCCGGTAACGGGCGACATTGACCGCAAGCCGGATGCGGTGGCGGTGCAGGCTGTCAGGGAAACGACCGTTTCGGGATTGCGGCAGCCCATGAGCGATGCCGACTTCATCCGGGCTTACAGCCAGCCACGAAACTACGGCTTCAACACGGCAGTAGGCACGGGGTACGCTATGGGAAAGAACACGGTAGCCGCCTGCATCCACCAAGACCAAACCCTGACGGACGGGCAGGCGGTGAAACTACGGCTGCTCGAACCCATGCAGGCGGGGAACATAGTCGTGCCGAAGAATACCCTCGTGGCGGGGACGGCAAAGGTGCAGGGCGAGCGGCTTGACATACTGGTGTCCTCGATTGAGTACGCTGGCAACATCATCCCGGTGGAACTCGCCGTGTTCGACACGGACGGGCAAAAGGGGCTGTCCGTCCCGTCCTCTATGGAGCAGGAAGCGTTCAACGAAGCTATGGCGAATATCGGAAGCGGGCTGGGTACAAGCATTTCCTTTGCCCAAAGTGCCGGGCAGCAGGTGGCTATGGACGTGACAAGGGGATTGCTGCAAGGAACGTCCGGCTACCTCGCCAAGAAGTTCCGAACCGTGAAAGTGAAGCTGAAAGCCGGGTACAGGGTGATGCTTTACGCCAAACAACAATAACCATTTTATCAACCGTTAAAATTTCAATTAGCAATGAAACAGATTTTTGTAATGTTCGCCCTCTTGCTGGGCGTGTGTGCGGCAAACGCACAAACCACTGACACCGTGAAGTATGCGGCTGGCAACGACTTGTACCGGGGGATTACCCGGAAACTCCCGTACCGCCAAATGGTTACGCCCTACGGCGTGGAAGTGACCTTTGCCAAGACGGTGCATATCATCTTCCCCGCCGCCGTCCGCTATGTCGATTTGGGAAGCAACCACATCATAGCGGGCAAGGCGGACGGTGCGGAGAACGTAATCAGGGTGAAAGCCACGACAGAGGGCTTTCCGGGAGAAACGAACTTCTCCGTTATCTGCGAGGACGGCAGTTTCTTTTCGTTCAACGCCAAGTACGCCCGTGAACCGGAAATGCTCAACATCGAAATGAAAGACTTCTTGGAGAATGAAGATACGTCCGACTTCTCACATACCCGGATGAACATCTATTTCCGGGAACTGGGGAATGAAAGCCCGCTATTGGTGAAACTGATAATGCAGAGCATCTACAAGAACAATGACCGGAAAGTGCGCCACTTGGGTAGCAAGCGTTTCGGCATACAGTTCTTAATCAAGGGGATTTACACCTATAACGGGATGCTCTATGTACACACGCAGACAAAGAACAGTTCCAACGTGCCTTTCGATACCGACTTCATCAAGTTTAAGATAACCGATAAGAAAGTACCCAAGCGCACGGCTATTCAGGAAACGGTGCTGGATGCGGTACGTAGCTACAACGAGGTGATAGAGATTGCAGGAAAAAGTACCGTGCGCACGGTGTACGCCCTGCCGAAGTTCACCATTCCTGACGACAAGCTGCTGGTCGTGGAACTCTACGAGAAGAACGGCGGGCGGCATCAGACCATACGGGTGGAGAACGCCGACATCGTGAACGCAGAAGTGATTGACGAACTAAAAATCAAATAGGGAATGAAAAGACACATCTTTATAATGATGCTCTTTGCGCTGTGCCTGACCTCGTTTCAGGCACATGCGCAAAGATACCTGCCGGGCATGAAAGGCTTGCAAGTCACGGCGGGCATGGCGGACGGGGTGCATTGGAACTCCGACACGGATTTTGCCTACCACATCGGGGCGGCGTACAGCGTTTACACCAAGAACGCCAACCGCTGGGTGATTGGCGGCGAATACCTGCACAAGAAGTATGACTACAAGGATATGCAGATACCCGTAGAACAGTTCACCGCAGAGGGCGGCTATTACCTGAAATTCCTATCGGACAGACGAAAGATCTTTTTCCTTTCATTGGGCTTGTCGGCTCTCGCCGGGTACGAAACAAGCAACCGAAGCGAAAAGCTGCTGCCGGACGGCTCTACCTTGCTGGATAAGGACTGCTTCATTTACGGCGGTGCGCTGACGCTGGAACTGGAAACCTACCTGACCGACCGGGTGGCTCTGCTGCTGAACGCAAGGGAACGGGCGTTGTTCGGCTCGGACATAGGCAAGTTCCACACGCAGGTATCTTTGGGACTGAAATTCATTATCAACTGACCGCTATATAATAATGTATATGAAGAATGTAATGTATAAAATCATCATGGGCTGCTACATCGTGGCCGCCCTCGTGCTTGTCACCGCCTGTAATGACAACTTGGATATTCAGCAGGCGTACCCGTTCAGCATCGAAACACTGCCAGTACCCAAAAGGCTGAAAGTCGGGGAAACCGCCGAAATACGCTGCCGACTGGTGCGTGGCGGCTATTACCAGCCGACTACCTATCAGATAAGGTATTTCCAGCCGGACGGCAAAGGGAAGCTGGAAATGGATAACGGCACGGTGTTCCTGCCCAATGACCTCTACCCGCTGGAGAAAGAAACGTTCTGGCTCTACTACACCTCGGCATCGACCGACCAGCAGACGATTGACATTTATATCATCGACAGCTTCGGGCAGATGCAGCAACTTACACTATCATTCAATAATGACAACAGCGAAGAAGAAACGGAAACAATAACCCCCTAATAATAAAACGACATGGTAAAAATAGAATTGGATATAGAAGGCATCTCGTGGTACATAGAAACCACGTTGGAAACAGATACAGTTCCGGCAGTAGGTGACATCATCATTATGGACAAGGACTGTATTTCCGAACGTGACAGTGCTGAATTATGGAAAACGCCGTCCAATCAGGTTTTCAAATGGGCGGACGAAGAAGATGATGCGCCTGTAATGGAATGGTTCGATTGCGACACGGAAATGCTTGTCAATAAACGGACATGGAAATATGACATCGAGGAAGAAGAAACCGTGTGCATACTTGGTGTAAAATTTATTCACTATGAGGATTTATAGTTGCGACATTCGTTTTTATCATCCTCTTGGGAAACCGGGTATGGAATGATACGCAAAGCGTAAATATCGGGCAGACATCCCGCCGGGAAGCATCGGCGGGATGTTTCCATGATAGGGAAAACGAAAGGCTTCTTTGTTACTTTCTTCACCCGCTGGCAGGCTCACGGAAGAAAGTAACGGCGGCAAGCAGCCGCCGTTTTCTATCAACTGGTTTTAAGGCTCTTTATGGACGTGTATTTCTCTAACCACACCTTTACCTGCTCCATGTTATATTCGCCCGTGATGATTGCCGTATGGTCGTCTATAGCTACAAACCGGACACTTTCATAGCTGTTTACCCAGCCTTGCAGGGAACAGACACCCCACGTTGCAACATCTTCAAAAACACTGCGGTCTATCCGGCTGATTGGTTCGCCGAAAACTACCGTCATTATCTGAAAGTCCGGTTTATCCTCCAACAGTTGCAAATGGTGCAGCGTGCCGAACTCGTCTATTTTGCGCCCCCACGCCCACACATCATTATACAAATCATCGCCCCACTGGTGCGGGTGGTCGAAACGGACTTTTACCTCTATGGTGTGTTCGTTTTCTTCTGTGTCCTCGATAACGCCCGTTACCATTAAGCCCGTAAAAATGCACTCGCAACGCCTGCCGATAAGCTCCTTGTTTACTTCTGTTGTTTTCATGTCCCTAAAATTTACTTGTTTATTACTCCGTTCTTCTTCGCTATCCATTCGTCACGCCTGCGGCGGCACTCGTCCAGCGTTTTGGCTACCGTGCTGAAAAGTTCGCCGTCCGTGTGGCGGTAGTCATATTGATAATAAATTTGTCCCCTGAAAGCCCCTAAACAGCATTTCACGAACTTTTCTTCTCCCGGTGTTTGGGTAATGCTTACCCCGTTTTTGTTAAGTGACTGCATGATGTTCTATTTTTTTTAATGGTTATAATATCAGTAAAGAAAGCAACAGCAGGAAAAGCAGAGCCACGCCCAGCGCATAAAGGGCTGAAAGGCAGACCCGGAGCAGGAAACGGGCGGCACAAAACACGATATACGCCGTTATCGCCGTGCCTGCTCCGGCTACGCTGGTAAACCGCCATGCAAGGCAGAGCAGCAACACCCGCCAAAGGATTTTATAAATGCTTTTCCGTTTCATCGCTTGGTCGTTTTTAACGGGCAGGGCTTTGACACCCCGCCCGGATTGGTTGTTATGCCGCACGGAACACAAAACCGTCATCAAACCAGTAATCGCACATAAAAAGGTCACGGGCGAACTTTTCATAATCGAAATAGGTCTTTGCGAACTCCGGCAGGTCGTAGCATTCCTCGATAATTTCATAGGCGAAATCTTCTTCATCGTCATATTGACCCAGATACTCGTCCCGGAAATCACGTACAAGGTCGTCCGCATCTTCCTCGCCCAAATCATGGCTTTTATAGTTGCACCACACGAAAAAGGCTTCCTGCTCGGTGTCGCTCAAATCCTCCACCGCATCACGCAGGGCGAAGAAGTTTTCAGAAATCCAGCTTTCGTCGATTAAGCCCTCCGGCACGTTCTCCCAGTCCTGAAACATGTATTCCGCATCTTCCTCGTCCTTGTGAAGTTCCCGGCAGGCTTCATAAAATTCTTCCTTGTCCGAATAGTCCGAAAGGTCGAGCCATGCGCCGGACAATGAACCGTTGTTGTACTTGGCATAAGTGCCTACATAAACTTTTGCTTCCGATAATACCTTTGCTTCCATATTGCTGTAATTTTTAAGTTTTAATTTTATGCGGATTTGAGAGGTGAGGGAGTTGAAGTTTCACTGAACTTTTTTCCTGTTTCCCGTAAATCCGACTTTTTTTTTATGCGTCTTCCGGTCGGGTCGGTCGTTTTCGTTTCACATAGGCGTAAAAGGGTAGTGTTTAGAGTTTGCAAGGTTTTGGGAAAAAAATACCTCGCAAGGCAGGGAAGATTTTTTCGCCAAACCGGAACGGCTCGACCTTGCAAAATCGTGAAGAACACGTAACTACCTTTGCCTATTGAAATGATTAAAACGACTGTCCCGGCTGGGGGACTGCGTAAGAGGAAGATTTACAGATAGGGAAACTGGGGAAAAGTGCCTGTTCTCTTTCATCTTTTAGGGAACACTCCATGCGGGCGGGAAAGGCAAGGGTGTTGTGAGCTTGCTTGCAATACGCTTGTGCGGGTTTCCAACGGCTCTTTTCACGAAATACAGTCAGCCATGCCACGCACGGCTGGCGTTTCGGGAAATGTGCCAGTTGGAAAAGGATATAAAAAATGCGGGTAGTCGGTAGACTGCCCGCAAGGTGGAAGAATGTACAATGCTGGGATATAGGTTATTAAGTGGAATTTCGTTACCGAAATCGTTACCTATTCGTTCTTGCCACGGTTATAGGTAACGAAACCTACCGGACGGCGTTCTTTCTGTTGTTTCGACTGGCTCAAAAGCTGGGTAAGGACTTGGTACAGTTCGTTGAACTGCGCATCGGTGCTTACCTCCAGTTCCTCGATGCGCCTTGACAGTTCCTCGTAACCGATTGCCATTTGGCGCATGAGGACAAAAGCCCGCATGATTGAAATGTTTACTTCTATGGCTACTTTGGAGCGGAGAACCGAAGAAAGCATGGCTACGCCCTGCTCGGTGAAAGCCATAGGCATAGCAACGCCGAAGTTGTAAGCAGGGGGTATCACATTTTGTGATACCCCTATGGATAACAGCAAGTTAGCTTCCTCTTGGGTGAGTACAAACATAAAATCACCCGGAAAACGCTCGATATTGCGCTTGACCGCCTGCTTCAAGGCTCGTGTTTCCACTTGGTAGAGTTCTGCCAAATGATAATCGAGCATCACCCGGCAACTTCTGACCTCAAAAATCTTGTTTTGGATAATCTGCAAATCCATAATCGTATATTTTAGGAGATTTAGCAATGTTGGAATAATAGTAAGGACTGGTCACAAATTGTGACCAGTTCCATATAATCAAGATTACATGGCAACTTCCTTGTAAATCTTCTCAATGCCGACAAACTTCTTGTCAAGCCCCTGCATATCGCTGCCTATCTTGCTGTTGGTGATGCGGGCGTAGATTTGCGTAGTTTCTATGTTTGTGTGTCCCAGCATCTTGGACACCGTTTCAATGGGTACGCCCTTTGACAGCGTGGTGGTCGTGGCGAACGTGTGCCGGGCAAGGTGGAATGTCAGGTTCTTTTTAATACCGCATATATCGGCAATCTCTTTCAAGTAGGCGTTTAGCTTCTGATTGCTGATTACGGGAAGTATCTTGCCGTCCGGCAACTTGCCCTTGTACTTCTTCAAAATCATCTTGGGAATATCCAGCAGGGGGACATTCACGTCCGTGTTGGTCTTTACCCGCTTGGTGATTATCCAAAGGTTGCCGTCAAAAGACTTTTGGATATTCTCCTGCCGCAAATTGGCGACATCGCTGTATGCCAGACCGCAGAAACAGGAAAAGACGAACAAGTCCCTGACGTGTTCCAGCCGTTCGGAAACCATTTTCTTTTTAAGGATAATTTTAATCTCGTCCTCTGTCAGATAACCCCTGTCCACTTTTTCCAGCCGGATTTTGTAGCTGGCGAAAGGGTCGCCCACCAGTATGCCGTTGTTACGGGCGATGATGATGATACGCTTGAAGAACTGCATGAACTTGGCGGTGGTGTTGTAGCCGCACTTGCAGGCGGTACGCAAATACAACTCAAAATCGGTAATGAACATCGGGCTTATCTCCTTTATGGATATGTCCGATACGTTGTACTTGCTTTGGATAAATTCAGCGAGGTGGCGGCGGGTCACTTCATACTTGCGGTAGGTCGCTATCGTCTTGGATATGCCTACAAGCTGCTTCACATCGTCATTGTGCTTTTGGAACAATGAAAGGATTGTTTCGTGGCTCTCGCTGTGTCCCAAGAACTCGTTTTTCACTTTCTCGGCGGTCACGTAATTGTCACGCCGCTGCATTTCGTGGTAAATGGTATTCAGGGAAGAACGTATGTCGTCCAAAAGGGCGTTTATCCTCCCGGCATCCCTGCCTTTGGCTTTGCCCGCAGTAATGCTCCAGTTGTCGGGCTGGATGCTCTGTTTCGTACTGAACTGGCAAAGTTTGCCGTCTATGGTGATGCGTGCCATAATCATAACCTCGCCGTTTTTCTTTTCAGAACCTTTCTTCAAATAAAAAAGAACCTTGAATGTCGATTTCATAACTCAAAATTTTTAGTTGCAAAATTAGTTTTTACCTCTCGTTTTCGAGTTATGCAGACTATGGACTAATATAGTCATTATCAGGTCATTTATGGACAAATCGTTACCGTTTTTGTCCGGCAGGGAATAGGTAACGATTTAGTAACGAAACTTTGTCTTTTACCGTACTTTTGAAGTCTTGGAAGCAGGACTTTCGGGCAATAAAAAAAGCCACAAATCATTGATTTGTAGCTTTTTGTCCGTTTGCTGACCATTTCTGTCCAGCACGTTCAGCGGAGAGACAGGGATTCGAACCCCGGGTACCTCGCAGTACAACGGTTTTCAAGACCGCCGCAATCGACCACTCTGCCACCTCTCCAAAACTCTTTTGCAAGAATGCTTCCTTTCAAAAGCGATGCAAAGGTACATATTATTTTTTAATTTACAAATTTTCAACAATATATTTTTATCTCTTTACTATACTTATTTATTCCTCCAAAAAATGTACTTTTGTACATTCATTGATTTGAAACAATAGGAATTTTCATCAGTTTAAATACGTAACCGAATGGAAAGTATTATCGCAAAACCTGAAAGAGAGCAAATTATAGCTCTTATAAAAAGAGAAGTAGTCCCGGCGATTGGTTGTACAGAACCTATTGCCGTAGCCTTATGTGTTGCAAAAGCTACAGAAACTTTAGGCTGTCATCCTGAAAACATAAAAGTATTTTTAAGTGCCAATATCCTGAAAAATGCCATGGGAGTAGGTATTCCGGGAACGGATATGATCGGTCTTCCCATAGCTGTAGCTTTAGGGGCTTTGATTGGAAAATCTGAATACCAACTGGAAGTATTGAAAGACAGTAACCCCGAAGCTGTTGAAGCAGGAAAAAAGATGATAGAATCACAATGCATCGACATTGCCTTAAAGGAAAATATTGAAGAAAAACTTTATATAGAGGCAGTTTGTACTCATGGCAATGATTCGGCAACGGCTATCATTAGCGGCGGACATACTAATTTTGTTTACATAAGCCGCAATCAGGATGTTCTTCTCGACAATAGAACACCAGCCTCAGCCGAAGCTCAGGCTGCTCACGTTGAACTGACCTTACGTAAGGTCTTCGATTTCGCAACAACAGCTCCTCTTGAAGAAATTGAATTTATTCTAGAGGCCAGACGTCTGAACAAAAATGCAGCCGAACGTTCTTTCCAAGGGAAATATGGACATGAACTGGGCAGAATGTTAAGAAACAGTCAGACAGAAAGAAATATCATGGGAAATAATACATTTACCCACATATTATCGTATACTTCTGCTGCCTGTGATGCCCGTATGGCAGGAGCCATGATACCGGTAATGAGTAATTCTGGTAGCGGTAACCAAGGTATTGCCGCCACATTGCCTGTCGTTGTTTATGCTGAAGACAATCATAATTCGGAAGAGGAATTGACACGTGCCCTTATACTCAGCCACTTGACAGCTATCTACATCAAACAAAGCTTGGGACGTTTATCAGCCTTGTGTGGTTGTGTTGTTGCCGCAACAGGAAGTAGCTGCGGTATCACCTACCTTATGGGTGGAGGATATCAGCAGGTAATGTATGCAGTACAAACATGATCGCCACACTTACCGGCATGATCTGCGATGGAGCCAAACCAAGTTGCGCACTGAAGTTGACAAGTGGAGTTTCGACTGCTGTTATGTCTGCCATCATGGCGATGGAACAGAAATGTGTAACTGCCGTAGAAGGTATCATCGAAGAAAACGTAAATCAGAGTATACGCAATCTTACCAAAATAGGTTCGGAAGGAATGAACGAAACCGACAAGCTTGTATTAGATATTATGACCCATAAGCACTGTGACTAAATAAGTACAGAAGCCTAAAGACAACGGCTGTTTTTCGCAAAAGATAGCGTACTTTCATGCGGGAGAACAGCCGTTTTTATTTATTTGCGCCGTTATGAAAACAAATTCAAATACATTATACATACAAAAACTCATATCTGAAGGAGAACATATACATCAGGATTTTAAATTTGCCATATCCGACGCAAGAAAAATTGCCAAAAGCCTGTCTGCATTCGCCAATACAGAAGGAGGAAGACTGCTGGTTGGAGTAAAAGATAATGGGAAAATAGCCGGTGTCCGCTCGGAAGAGGAAATCTATATGGTAGAGGCCGCAGCCACATTATACTGCCGGCCGGAAATAGAACTGGAAACACATATCTATCACATAGAAGGGAAAGATGTATTGGAGGTACAAATAAACGAAAGTACACAAAAACCCATATATGCATTAGACGAAAATAATCATCCATGGGCCTACGTACGCATCAAAGACGAAAATATATTGGCCAACCCTATACATCTGAATATATGGAAGCACGACCGCGAAGAAAAGAAAGTAATCATAACCTATGCTCAGCGGGAACAGCAAGTCCTGACTATCTTAAAACAGCAGGGGGCTCTGACGCTGGGACAATGCAGCAAACTTACACGTATGAACCGCAAACAAATAAGCCGCTTGCTGGCCGACTTCATCCGCTTCGGACTGGTAGAACAATATTTCGAGGAACATACATTTTATTTTCGCCTTAAAGACGGTGAATGAAAAGAATGAACAAAAAGATTTTCTATCTTTGCACCTAAATAAACAAATTATATCATTATGAGCATATTTTCTAAAATATTCGGAAAAAAACAAACTTCAGAAACCGACGAAATTGTACGCGTAGGAGGAATGGAAGATTTTATTGACACTTATACGTGTATATTATCAGTCGGTAATGGCTGCGCAGCTAGGTATCAGCAACATCAATTTTCTGCCTGACATGGCTGTATTCAAGCGTACTCTTAAAATTCCTACCCAAAACAATAAACTGGGAATCGCTGAACGTTCAAAATGTAAAAAGATGCTAAGTGATATCTATGGATTGAATGACGTATTCTTTAAAGAAATTGACAATTCTATCAAGAAGAACTGTAAAAATGCAAATGATATCAAGAATTACCTCTTCATGTTCCAAGGTTTCAGCCAGGATCTGATGATGGTAATAGGCAACCTGATGCAATGGAAATTCCGTATGCCGGGAGTGTTTAAGAAAATGTTGCGTGGCATGACAGAAAAAGCTATCCATGACATTATGACTAAGACAGACTGGAAAGATGATGGAGTACGTAAAACTTGTCATAATATCCGCATTTACCAGCACACTTTAGGCTATTCAGAAAGCTGGATGACCGAATATGTATACAACATTGTATTGCTGGCTAAAAAAGAACCTAAACCTAAAGCCTGATTGACAGATTCAGATATGAACGCAGAAAAGATTATTCCGCCAATAGAAACTCATCCATTGGAACCTTTCCTTCCCGGTAACGCGGTATTATTGATGCTGGGAAGCTTTCCTCCTCAGAAGAAACGATGGAGTATGGATTTCTTCTACCCCAACCTGCAAAATGATATGTGGAGAATCATCGGAATAATCTTTTTTTCTGATAAAGATCATTTTCTGCATCCGGACAAAAAATCATTCGACAAAGAACGAATCATAGAATTCCTCAACGAAAAAGGGATAGCCCTATACGATACAGCTTCTGCCGTACGACGGTTACAGGATAATGCATCAGACAAGTTTCTAGAGATAATTGAACCTACAGACATCGATTTGTTGCTAAAACAACTCCCTAAATGTCGGGCAATCGTTACCACAGGTCAGAAGGCAACAGATACATTACGCCAACAAATACATGTATCAGAACCTCCTATTGGAGGAAAATCCTCCTTTGAATACAACGACCGTACACTTTATCTATACAGAATGCCTTCATCCAGTCGGGC
>ENA-OQJO01000039-OQJO01000039.1-human-gut-metagenome-genome-assembly--contig:-NODE-39-length-15493-cov-2.344332_pt1 | contig 15493 bp, 18 predicted proteins | sample MGYA00242613_ERZ504780 | MGnify/ENA primary metagenome ERZ504780 (study PRJEB26092, sample SAMD00036368) | human gut metagenome | host: Homo sapiens | study: EMG produced TPA metagenomics assembly of...
GGCGATGCCTCAAGCAACATCTTCGTATACGCATCTTTAGGGTGTCGTAACACGGAACCGACAGCTCCATATTCGACAAGATGGCCGTCTTTCATTACCGTCACCTCATCCGCAACTTCCTGAACAATGTCCAAATCTCATACTCATGCCCCGACAATCCCGGATAATGCACGGATTTTACCAGCGGATGCAGCAACAGATAGCTGGAGATCGCACGCGCGTTCTCCTGCTGGCGGTCCATGCGCAGGGCGAGCGTCTGAATACCACGACGCACCGAATCGCATTCGTTCGGCGCAAGCACGCCACCCAAACGATTCTGCGCGAAGTAGACACGTTTGCCCAACCCGTCGTCCTTGACCACCACAAGACCGGCGTTGACTTCGGAATGGCCGGCCAGATACTTGGTAGCGGAATGGATGACGATGTCGGCACCTTGGTCGAGCGGCAGCTGCAGATACGGGGTAACGAATGTGTTGTCGACAATGGGAAATCGCACCATAGCGATGAGCGATTTCAGCAATCTTCGTCACATTGTTGACCTGCAGCAACGGATTGGTAAGAACTTCGAAATACACGGCCTTCGCCGGACAACCATGCGCGGGTCCTTGGCGGAGTGCCCGGAAACAGCGGCATCAAGCGCTTCGTAGTCGGCGGGTTCACGGCTCCGGTGTTGTTATCGTTGACCGGCAGTCCGTGGACAAACTGAGTGTTGAATCTGGTCATGGTGCGCACCCCCTCGGATTGTGGCTCATTGCCGCATGCCATTCACGCGGTCACTGGTACCCACTAAACCGCATCCTGCGTTTCAACGCGCGCCGCGCCTTATCAACGTTTGTTATAGAACGCGCGAATCGCCATAACGTTTTCTTGTAAGCGGCTATCAAACGGCGGAGATGCAAGGCATCGCACCGCAATCGCCAGTTCATACATAAAAGGCTACGCAGGAAAAATTACGCTAGCACAGCAGCCACCCGGCGCACAGCCTCACGCAACTGGTCCTCGGATTTGAGCAGGCTGAATCGTACGTAATCCTTGCCCACTTTGCCAAAACACGTGCCCGGCAGCGCGGCGACGGCCGCACGTTCCAACAGCATGTCGGCAAACTGTTCACCCGTCTGATCTTCAGGAGCATGCACCCAAGCGTAGATGCCACCGTCTGAATCGAAAACATCAAGTCCGGCTTCACGCAATCCACCTGCCACGATTTCGCGACGAGACGCATACCGTTCCGCAAGTTCGGCCACACAGCTCTGATCCGACAGCAGTGCCACAGTGCCCGCGTCTTGAATGCTGGACGTAACCATGGAACCCATTTGATAGTGGTACTGCTTCACATGAGACACAATGTCGTCGTTGCCCGCGATGAAACCGGCACGCCAGCCGGCCATCGCATACATTTTCGACAGCGAGCATACTTCCACCGCAACATCGAAGGCACCCGGCAGCGACAGTATGCTGATTTGCTGCGCATCGACCCCCAATCCCGCATAAGCGAAATCCTGCACGATCGCGAAATGATATTCATGAGCCAAATCGATGGCACGTTGCAGAAACCCACGCGGAGCCTGCGTACCCGTCGGATTGTTCGGATAGTTGAGCACCAGCACTTTCACACGATTCCACACTTGCGCAGGCACCGCATCCAAATCAGGCAGGAAGCCACGTTCCGGCAGCGACGGCAGCAGAACCTCCTCGGCACGGCTCATCACCGTCATGCAATGATACGAGGGGTAATACGGATCCGCATACGCCACAGCGTCGCCCGGGGAGACCAACACCGCGAACAGCGCCGCGAGACCATCAACCGCGCCCTCCACGGTAAAAAGCTGTGTTTTCCAATCGACCTCAACACCATACGTGTTGCGATACCACTGTTCGGCAGCCTGCAGAAAACTCGGCTTGCCATCGAACGGCGAATAACGGGCATTGGCCGGATCGTCAACCGCCTTTTTGGCCACTTCTCGAATGAAGTCAGCGGGGAACGCATCCGGATTGCCTTTGGCCAGGTCGATCACGTCGGCCCCGTCCGCAACCGCGGCAGCCACTTTGCGATCCATATCGGCGAACACATTCGGCGGAATCGACTGCGCCACCGTAGTGAACGCAACAGGAGAAACATACGAAGTCATTCATCAACCCTCCCTATCATCGTGCGACTGTATATGCGCACATTCACGCATATACGCAACCATCAGTGCGTCACCTTGCGTGCGAACCAATCGCCGATCCATTGAATGATCTGCACAATGAAGATCAGAATAATAACAATCACGACGAGCACGCCGGTTTCGTAACGGTTATAGCCGTATTGAATGGCCATATCGCCGATGCCGCCAGCGCCGATCGTTCCGACCATTGCGGAATAGCCAATCAGTGAAATAATGGTGAGCACCACACCACGAATGAACGACGGCAAGGCCTGAGGGAATACCGCATCCACAATGATTTGGCGTGTGGTGGCACCAGTGGAGATGGCAGCTTCAAGCAAGCCCGGATCAACTTCGGAAAACGCGCTTTCCGCGATTCGTGCAAAGAACGGCACCGCGGCGATCGACAGGGAAATTGCGCCACCTGTCGGCGTGTAAGGATCGCCCAGAATCAATTGCGCAACCGGAATAAGCACCACCATGAGAATCAGGAACGGCAGCGAACGAATCGCGTTGACGATGAAACCGACAATAACGTTCAACGCATGATTCGGCGTGAACAAACGATTTTCGGTCAAATACAGCAGCAACGCCACCAACGTGCCCAACACCACGCTGATAATCGCCGACACCACAACCATGTATGCCGTGTCGATCAACGCCTGACCGAGATTGTCTTGAAGGATTTCCAGAGTTTCTTCCATTGTTCTCACGCCTCCTGATTATCCGCAGCTTCGGCGGCCACAACCAGCTGCCCACGATCAAGTTCCCGATAGCTGAACACATGCGTTCTCAACGTATTCAACGCCTGCACCAGCGGCTCCCCCGCGCCAGAAACGAGCACAATCAGAATGCCGATGGCCTGCGAACCGAAATATTCCACATTCGCATGCAGCACGTCGATGCTCACGCCGTAATCCTGCGCGACCCGGCTGATGAGCGGTTCGAGTGCCGCATCCCCCTTGTATCGCAGTTCCACGATGGTGCCGGCCGGCAGCGACGGCACCAGCTGCGGCGGCACCGCAATGCCCAGATAGCGTTCCACCAACGCTTTGGTGGTCGGATGCTTCGGCGTGCTGAACACGTCGAAGGTGTTGCCTTGCTCCACTACCACACCGTTTTCCATAACGGCCACTCGGTCGAAAATCTGCTTCGCCACGTCAAGCTGATGCGTGATGAACACGATGGTAATGCCCAGTTCGCGGTTGATGCGTTGCAGAAGCGCCAGAATGCCCTCCGTGGTTTCCAGGTCAAGTGCGCTGGTAGCTTCATCGCACAGCAGGATTTCCGGCTTGTTGGCGAGCGCACGTGCGATGGATACACGCTTGTTTTTCGCCCGCCCGACAGGCTTGGACGGGTAGCTGTCGTATTTTTCGTTTTACCAAACCGACCAGTGTCAGCAGTTCGCGGATGCGTTCCGACCATTGCGCTTTCGGACTATCCGCCGGCTTTCAGCGCGAATTCGATGTTCTTGCCGACCGTGACATTGGTGATCAGGTTGAATCCTTGGAAATAAAGCCGATTTTCTTGCGCAGGTCGCGCAGCTGACCGCCTTTGAGTGCGGTGATGTCGCTGCCGTCGATCACCACATGACCGCCCGTCGGTCGTTCCAGCAGGTTGATGGTGCGCACCAACGTGGATTTGCCTGCTCCGGAGAAACCCACGATGCCGAAGATTTCGCCTTTTTCCACGCTGATGTTCACATGTTTGACCGCTTCGACGGTTCGTCCGCCTTCATGAAAGGTCACGGACACGTCGTTGAGTTCAATAACGCTCATGATTCGTTCCTCGTTCCGTTCAAGTACGTGTTTACGTTCGTTCGATACGTTTCGTTTGATACGTTTCGTTTGATGAATCTCGTTTGTATAAAGCCCGTATGAGTTTTCCAATTCATACGGGTCTTTGCATATTACCTATCGCCGCGTTGCAGCGGTCACCAAGTGGTCGGCTTGCCGAAATCCTTGAATTCGCTCTTGGCGATGGCGTCCTTGAATTTCTGGCTGACAAGCAGTTTCTTGACGGCCTTGCCGAAGTCGGAATCGACGTCCTGGGTACGGACCACGAACACTTCGATCACGCCATCATCCTGCTTTTCCATGGCGAGCGCGTCGGCAGGCTTCAGATCAGCAGCCCAAGAGTAGTTGCCCGGCACCAGAGCCACATCAACGGTGTCCAAGGAACGGGCCAGCTGTGCAGCATCGATCGTTTTGATTTTGAGGTTCTTCGGATTGGATGCGATATCGTTGACCGTAGCCTTGGTGGCATCGACTTCGCCCTTGAGCGTCACCAGACCCTGCTGCTGGAGCACGCCGAGAGAACGTGCCAGGTTAGAGCCATCGTTCGCGATTGCGACCGTAGCTCCGTCTTCGATGTCATCGATGGACTTGTACTTGTTGGAATAGATGCCCAGGCCAAGGGTTGGGGTCTGTCCAAGGGAGGTCAGGTCGAGATTGTTGTCGGCGGTGAACTTCTTCAGATAATTGCCATGCTGGAAAAGATTCGCCTGAATGGAACCAGATGCAAGTGCCTGATTGGGCTGCACATAATCGTTGAACAGCTTGGTCTTCAGTTTGAAACCGTCATCCTTCAGCAGTGGCGCGATAACCTTGTCGACCATGTCGCCGTATGGTCCTGCGCACACGCCGACGGTGATTGTGGTGGTTTTGCCCTTCGTGGTGTTCAGGCTTTCCTTGGATGCGGATGCGCTGTTGCCGGAACCGCATGCCGCAACGGAAATAAGCGTTGCAGCGGCGAGTACTGCTGCAACGATTCGTTTGATGCCGTTCGGCTTCTTGAAAATAGCGATGGTCATGGTTGTTTTCTCTCTCCTACTTGTTTTGAAAAAATACGATTATTCCGTTACCGGCTTACTGGCTTCGACGTCGGCTTTGGCCTGTGCGACGATGTCTGGATTGTGGATGGCGAAGGCTTGTTCGGCGAGATGCACTTCGCGGGTTAGGAATTCGTGCAGCTTGCATTCGTAGCCATGCTCGCGTCCGACTTTGGCGATATAGCCGTTGATGTAGTCGACTTCCGTTGGACGTCCCTTGGTCAGGTCTTGATACATGGACGGATAGTGCAGCGGATGCGCCACGCCCGCGGTGTGCAGAATGGTTTCGACTTCCGTTTCGCGCGTGCCCAACAGTTGGTATCCGGCTGCTTCGGCCGCGCTGTAAGCTTCATCGACCAGCTGTTCGGTGAGCCAACGCGCGTCGGGATGCGCATGGAATTCGCCGAAACGAATCTGGTACATGGTACACAACGTGTTCAGCACCGAGTTGAATACGATTTTCGCCATGCACATGCCGATGAAGTTGTCCACGATGGTCGGGTTGAGCGTGGCCGTTGCGAAATCCTCGTACAGCGCCTGCTCGTGTTTGCGCACCTCGTCAGTCACATCATCCGCGTAGGCACACAGGTTCATGGCCTTGGCATGTACTCCGCCGGTGAAGTTGAAATCGCCGGGGCCGTACACGTAGGCACCGATCAGTGCGGTGCCGCCGTAAATGCGGTCTGTGGAGAAGTATTCGTTGAGCTTTTCGAAGTGTCCATAGCCGTTCATGGCGGAGAACACGATCTGCTTCTCATTGAACAGATGGGCGCAGCGCTTGAGCACGCCGTCAAGCTGCATCTGCTTGAGGAACACGATCCACACGTCCGGCTGGCCGGCGTATTCCTCCGGATAGTACACGTTGATCGGCACGAGATGGCGGTCTTCACCGTCTTGCGACACGTAGGCACCGCCCAGCTCGCGGATCTTCTCGACGTTCGGCTTCCATGTATCGACGAAGTCGACGTCTTTGTGCGCGAATTCCTGCAGCAGCACACCGTACTGGATGCCCATTCCGCCGGCACCGATCACTGCGTACTTCATGTTCCGTGCTCCTCTCTCGTAAAACATCTCGCTTGTTTTTCAAGCAGACAATCACAAGATATCGGAAAAACAACATGGCAACATCGGCGTGGCTATATACGCTTTTTATGGAAGGCGCGAATCGTAATAATTGTTTTTTATATAGCGTTATCAGCAATCATATATTTGTATGTAAATATGATTATCTGAATATAGAAAAACCTTCCGCCTGAAGCGACGGAAGGTTCAAAATATTTAGTTTGATTAACTAGTTATCAGTCGACCACACCTTTTTCGACCACGATTTCATCAGGATCGACTTCGTCGCCATACACCGGCTTCAGCGTCTCCTCATAATCCTTGTGGAAGAAGTTTTCATCGCCAAGCTTGTCGATTTCGTCGTTGATCCAGTCAAGCAATTCCTTATTGCCCTTCTGTACTGCGGCAGCGATGGTGTCCTTATCGCCCAGTTCGGTGATACCGACCTTGAAGCCCTTGTTGGACTTGGCCCATGCGAGCACCTCGGTATTGTCGGTGGAGAAGGCGTCGCCACGACCGTCGAGCAGCGCGTTGTAGGCATCGGCGTACTGGTCGTACTTCTGCAGCTTGATGTCGGGGTAGTTTTTCTCGAAGAAGGTTTCGGCGGTGGTGCCCTTGGTCATGATCAGGGTCTTGCCCTTGAGCTGGTCAACGTCGGTGATTTCGGCGTTTTCCGGGGAAACGACGCCCAACGCCACCTTCATGTACGGCTTGGCGAAGTCGACCTTCTCCTTGCGCTCGTCGGTGACGGTGAAGTTGGCCAGCGTGATGTCCACCTTGTTGGACGTGAGCACATCCACACGGGCGGCCGGATCGACGGACGTGTACTTGACCTTCACGCCCAGATCCTTGGCGAGACGCTCGGCGAAGACGATGTCGTAGCCGGCGTTCTTGCCGTCCTTGTCGATGTAGCCGAACGGGGCCTTGTCGGAGAAGACGGCCACTTTGAGCACGCCGGACTTCTTGATCTCGTCCAGGGAGCGGGCGGTCACCTTGGACGTGGTGGCGCCGCCGTTGGAGGCGTTGTTCTCCTCGCTCGGGGTGGCGGCGTTGGGACCGCAGGCAGCCACGGAGGCGGCCATGATCAACGCGGCCGATGCGGCCACGATGCTCTTGAATGTTTTGTTGACGATTGATGCGGTCATGGTTTCTCCTCTCTTGCAAAGATGACTGCTATCAAAATCTTGGGTTTCGCCGATTCGCGCTATTTCGCGCTACTGTTCGGACCGTTCGGATTGCTCGGCTGATTTACGATGCCGATCGAATTCAAACGTATGCAGGAACTGCTTGGCACGTTCGGTGGTCGGATTGGTGAAGAATCGTTCGGCATCGTCGGACCGTTCCACAATGCCGCCATCTTCAAGCAGGATCACCTGGTCGGCGATGGCTCGCGCGAATTGCATTTCGTGCGTCACGATCAGCATGGTTTGGCCGGAATCGGCGAGTTCGAGCATCACGTCGAGCACTTCGCGCACCATTTCCGGATCGAGCGCGGCGGTGACTTCGTCGAACAGCAGCACTTCCGGATGCAGGATCAGCGCACGGCAGATGGCCACGCGCTGGCGTTGGCCGCCGGAAAGCTCGTGCGGCCAGGAATCCTTGCGGTCGGCAAGGCCGACGCGTTCCAGAAGCCTGATCGCCTCCTGCTCGACTTCGCCCTTATCTCGCTTCTGCACCAAGGTCGGCGCCAGTGTGATGTTGCCAAGCACGGTTTTGTTGGGGAACAGGTCGTAGCTTTGGAACACCATGCCGACGCGGGTGCGTAGTTCGCTGCTGCGCTTGCTGCGTCCAGCGGACTCAGTGCCCGGCTTGCCCGTTTCGATCACTTCGCCGTTGAGCGAAATGGTGCCGCCCTGAATCGGCTCAAGGCCTGCGATGGTGCGCAACAACGTCGATTTGCCGGAACCGGAAGGCCCAACGATCACAAACACCTTGCCATGCGGCACGTCGAACGAAATATCGTTCAGCACCGGCCTGTCGGCATTGGCGTACTGCTTGACCAAATGCGCAATCCCAAGACTTGCTTGGCCTGCCTGAGTCTGCTTGCCCGCTGCGTCAGTCATGCGACCACCTCTTTTCCAGTCGGCGGGCCACGATGGACAGCGGCCAGCACACGATGAAGTACATGAAGAAAATCACCCCGTAGATCCACAAGGTTCCGGTCGGGTATTGGAAACGGTTCGCGTCGATGATCTGTTGACCCACTTTGATGACCTCGACCACGCCGAGAAGCACGGCCAACGACGTCGTTTTCACGTATTCGTGTCGCCAGATTCACCGAAGCCGGCAGAAGCCTACGCAACGCTTGCGGCAGAATCACTGTGACGAACGTCTGCCAGCCACTCAACCCAAGCACATACGCGGACTCATACTGGGCTTTCGGAATCGACTCAAGCGCGCCACGCACCAAATCGCCCAATTCCGCGCCGCCCCACAGCACGAACACGAACACGCATGCGCCGGTCGCATCCAAATTCCAATTCCACGCACGGGCGAAACCGTAAAACGCGATGAACAGCAACGCCAATTGCGGCATGATGCGAATGAAATCCAAATAAATCCTGGTCAGCACACGGATGACGGGATTCTTCATCGTCATCAGCCAGCCGACGACCAATCCCACCGGAACGGAAAGGCCCACCGAAACGCCGGCGATCCACACCGTAACCCACAGGCCCTGCAGCAGGCGCGGGAACACGCCCGGCTCGAGCAGAATCTCAGCGCCGCTCATAGTCGAACCTCCGTTCCAGCCAAGTGCCGAACAATGAAATCGGCAGCAGAATCACCAAGTACGCGACGACCAGCATCAGCAACGATTCGTACGTGCTGTAGTACATGCCGATCAGATCCTTGGCCATGTACATCACATCGGCGAGCGCGATGGCCGACACGACGGACGATTCCTTGATCAGGAAGATCACGTTGGCCACAATGCCTGGGATGGACGTGCCGATGGCCTGCGGGATCACCACGCGGCTCAACGTCTGCCATTGGCTCAGGCCCAGCACGTATGCGGATTCGCGCTGCACGTTCGGAATGGTTTCAAGCCCGCCACGCATCGCTTCGGCCATGTAGGAGCCGCCGAGAAAGCCGAGTCCCACGATCGCGCATTGTTCCGCGGACCAGACAACGCCAAGCTTCGGCAGACCGAAATACAGGAAATACAGTTGTACCAGCAACGGCGTGTTGCGGCTGAGTTCGATGTAGACGCGCACAATCTGCTTCAACACTGGGATGCGTGCGATTTCAATGCCCGCGCAGATGAGACCGACCACAATCGAAAGCACGATGCCGAATACGGAAATGAACAACGTCATCGCCGCACCGTTGACGAAGAACGGCGCGTAGTGCGTCACGAATGTCCAGTCGAACACACGCGCCTCCCCTCTTTCTCGCTAGGTTTTCGAATGTTCTGCGGATCGTTTGAAGCCTTCTCAGGCTGTTTCCAAGCTTTAGCCTTGAACGCGCCCCATCGTACCGCGCGATAATCACGGAATAGGCCACGTCGTTATCGGTTTTTCGTATAAGCGTTTATCAACCTTCAAGAAATGCTTCCCGGTAATCCTTGCCACAATATTGCACGTCGGCGCTTTCCGCCGTCAGCTCATATCGAAATGTGAAGATTGGGTATGCCTTGCGAGAGAGTATGCACATGCTCATTCGACATGCAACGATGGAGGATTTGGACGCGATTGAGGCTGTGGAGGCTGCCTGCTTCCCGCCTGCGGAGGCCGCAACGAACGAGAGCCTGACCGCACGCGTCGCCACATATCCGGAACATTTCTGGCTTTTGATCAACACTGACGCCGATGACGACGCCTGCTTCCCCGCTTCCGTGGAAGATGGCACGTTGGTTGGTTTCGTCAATGGCATGACGACCAATGAGAAAGATTTGGCTGATGTCATGTATGAGGATGTTTCCATGCATGACGAGCAGGGTGATTGGCAGATGATTTTCGGCGTGGATGTGGCTCCCGTCTACCAGCATCGCGGTTGCGCCAGCTATCTGCTGCGTCGTGTGATCCTTGATTCGACGATTGCCGGACGCAAAGGCATTGTGCTGACTTGTAAGGAACGTCTTGTTGGCTTTTACTCCCGCTTGGGATTCATGGACGAAGGCATGTCGGCTTCCACACACGGCAATGTGGCTTGGCATCAGATGCGCCTGACGTTAGCCCACACCACCGGTGAGCCCAATGATTCCAACGCCTCCGGCGACACTGATCCGGATGCGATCACCATGGAGATCCCCGTCGTGCCACTTACTGATTGACGCGTGTGTCGCAGCCCGCCCAACCAACCGCGACACGCCGACGATTTGCATTCCGCCGAGAATCCACGTAAGTTAGCACTCGCTTCGGGCGGTTGGCGCAGAGGTAGCGCACTTCCCTGACACGGAAGGGGTCACAAGTTCGAATCTTGTATCGCCCACGCGAAGCGGGTAACGAAGCCGGGAAACCGGTGGAATTATCCCATGGGTGATTGGCGCAGCGGCTAGCGCACTTCCTTCACACGGAAGGGGTCATAGGTTCGATTCCTATATCACCCACTGAATTTCCGCTTCTCACGGCGGAAGTTCTTTGCGGACATAGCTTAGTTGGTAAAGCGCAACCTTGCCAAGGTTGAGACCGCGGGTTCGAGTCCCGTTGTCCGCTCCACCAAGCCCCACCTCGTGTGGGGTTTTCTTTTTCTCACACATCTACTCCACTCGCGTTTTTTAAAAAACTGCCGACACGCGGAACTTTGCACAGTCCGGCGTCGACAGCCTATCTACATGTTTTACGCTTCTTCGCCGTGCCAGGCGTAGTCGAGGTGCATGAATTCGGGGACCTTGTACCATTTGACCGGATATCCGGCCCCGTGTGCACAGAACACCGAATCCGGCGTGTTCTCCAAGTCGGATTCCGGGTCGTACGCGGCCTGTTCAATCACCTCATCGACGTTGTGGCATGGCCGGTACCCTGCGAATACGCAACTCAAATGCCCACGCCCATGCGTGTAGGCGTTGACGTCCATCGCATAGTCACGCATTTGCGCAACCGGCGCCTCACCTTCAAGCACCATGTATTCGCCGTCACCGTCAGGCGTGTCGAACGAGCCGCTCATACGCTGAATATCGGCCATCGCATGGCCGACCATATCTTGCGGAACCTCCAACCGGAAGCCATACCATGGCTCCAGCAAACGGCAATCGCCGCGCTCCTTCGCTTCCATCAACCCCTGACGAATCGCACGATACGTGGCTTGACGGAAAACGCCGCCTTCCGTATGTTTCAAATGCGCACGGCCAACCAGCAACGTGATCTTCATATCGGTGATTGGAGAGCCGGTAAGCACGCCCACATGCTCACGCTCCTGACAATGCTGCAGAATCAGCCGCTGCCAGTTGCGGTCGAGCACATCCTCGCTGCACACGCTCGCATATGCCATGCCACTGCCGGCAGGCAACGGCTCAAGCAGCACATGCGTTTCCGCATAGTGACGCAACGGCTCAAAATGCCCCACGCCCTCGACCGGATGCGCAATCGTCTCCTTATATAGGATGCCGCCCGGACCGAACGAAACATCCAAGCCAAACCGGTCATGCATCATCTGCTGGATGACTTCCAATTGCACCGCACCCATCAATTGCAGATGCACTTCGCCAAGATGCGGCTGCCATACCACATGCAGCAACGGATCCTCATCCTCAAGCTCACGCAACGCGACCAGGCAGGCATGAATATCGCACTCCCCCGGCAGCAACGTGTACGTGAGCACCGGCTGAAGCACCGGATTTACGCCGTCAGGCTCCTTCCCAAGCCCGGCACTGGGAAATGTTCGCGTCAAGCCCGTAACGGCGCACACGGTGCCCGCAACAACCGAATCGACCGTACTGAACTTCGCGCCTGAATACACGCGCACCTGATCGGCCTTCTCATGCCACAGGCCATCATCACCGATTTTCGACTCGCCAGGATCGGAACCAACCCGCGCAGTGCCGGAAAGCATTGTTTTCGCTTTGAATTCGCCGCCCGTCACCTTAAGCCAAGTCAGTCGATTGCCTTGCGAGTCGTGCGATACTTTATATATACGCGCGCCGAATTCGCCGCCATACTCCGGCTCGCGCACATACCATTCGAATCCTGCGATGAATTCGTCGATGCCCTCCATTTTCAGCGCGGAACCGAAGAAACACGGGAACAAGGCACGTTCGGCAATCAGTTCGCGAATGGTTTCGTCCGGAATCGTCCCTTCTTCCAAATACGATTCCATGGCGGTTTCGCTTTGCATGGCGATGTCTTCCATGACATCGGCAAGCGCCTCGGTTCCGTTGTGCGATCCGGTAAAATCTACGCATCCGTCAGAGAAACGTTTCTTCAGCTGCTGCAGAAGTTTCGTTTTATCGGCTGCGGGAGCGTCCATTTTGTTGATGAAGATGAATGTGGGCACGTTATAGCGCTTCAGCAATCGCCATAACGTTTCGGTATGCCCTTGGATTCCGTCCGCGCCGGAAATGACCAGGATCGCATAGTCGAGCACGGCGAGGGTACGTTCCATTTCCGCCGAAAAATCGACGTGCCCCGGCGTATCAAGCAACGTGAGGGTGAGATCCGGCGTGGTGATGATCGCCGGTTCGGTGAAGATGGTAATGCCGCGCTGCCGTTCCATGGCGTCCGTGTCGAGGAAGGCGTCGCCGTGGTCGACGCGGCCGAGTTTGCGTACTTGGCCGGTAGCGTACAGCAGCGCCTCCGACAACGTGGTCTTGCCCGCGTCCACATGCGCCAGAATGCCCGCGACGATTCGCTTCATGGTCTCCCCTATCTTCGCAAGCCAATGGCTTGCCGTTCAATGGACAGGAAAGCCCCCGCACCGCATGAAACGACGCGAGGGCTTGATGGTGACCCCGGCCGGGCTCGAACCGGCGACCTTGAGATTAGAAGTCACATGCTCTATCCAGCTGAGCTACAGGGCCAAACTAAACACAGTATAGTCAGTTCGCACACGGTTGCCAACTCGACACGGCAATCACATCGCCTTGAGCACAATGCCGACGATGGCTACGAGCACGCCGACGTATTGGATGCCGGCCACGGGCTTGCGTGGCACGCCAAGCAGGCCGAAACGGTCGACCAGCAATCCTCCGCCGACCTGACCGAGCAATACCAGCATCACCGTCATGCCGGTGCCGATATGCGCGGACAGGTACGCGTTGCACATCACCAGCGTCGCACCCAGCAATCCGCCTACCCACATCCACCACGGATTGCCTTTCTTCAGCGCGTCGCCGAGGCTGTAGGTGCGGTCGACGAATGCGACGACGATCGCAAGCGAGATCAGACCGACCACGAACGAGGCGAGCGATGCCTTCACCGGCGATCCCAACGCGACGCCCAGCTTGCCCAACAACGCCGTCTGCACGGCCGAACACATGCCGAACGCGATGCCTGCGCAACTCCACAGCACGGTCGCGGAACCTGGCACATGTACGGCTTTTCCGTCAGTTTCGGATTTTTCGGAATCGCCGGAATTTTCCGAACCGCCAGCCGGGCGATCGATGGCAGGCCTCAATCGCAGATTCGGTCCGGCGACGGCAAGCAGGAAGCCGACCAGCGTGATCGCCGCGCCTGCGATACGCAGCGGGGAAATCGGCTGCGCGGTAGTGCCGAACCAGCCGAAAGCGTCGATCAGCAGGCCCATGACGATCTGCCCGGTGACTGGCATGATCACGGTTTTTGAGACTGCCCAGTTTCGGCAGCAGCAGCACATTGCCGGTCAGGAAAGTGACACCGAACACGCCCGCGAACCACATCCACCATGGACCGTTCGCCGCGGTGGCGGGAATCAGCGGATACGGGCCAAGCAGCAGCGTCAAAGTCAGCATCGCAATGAGGCCGACGCTGAACGACACCAGCGAGGCGCGCAACGGCGAGCCGATGGAACGGCCGAGCCGCGTGTTCACCGCGGTCTGCACCGGCGTGATCAGTCCGGAGAAAATTCCCAGCAATCCTTGCAGCATGTTCAGCCTTCCTACGTTTCTCGGCACACGCTTCCCGGCACAGATTATCACAGCACCAGACCATCAGCCGACGTAACAATAAACCCTTGAAATCCAATGATTCCAAGGGTTTTCATGCAGTCCCAGCAAAAGGTGCGAACCGGCGACCTTGAGATTAGCGGTCAGGGAAACCGGTCGACGGCCAAACGCTACTCGATAATCCAGCTCAGGCCGACGAGCACGATAAGGAACAGCACATTCACCGCCGAATAGACGGCCAGATAGCGCCCCTTCTTATCGGGGTACTTACGCGTCACGTTCTTGTATCCGATCAGCGAGGCCATGGATGCGATCAGCGTACCCATGCCACCAAGGTTGGTGCCAATAATCAGTGCACGCCACTGGTCGCAGAAGCCGGACAGCAGCAACGTGGTCGGCACGTTGGAAATGAACTGGCTGGACACCACGGACACTTCCAGCGGATGCGCCCCCACAAGGAGGCGGCCAGCTCGTAGAATTCCGGCACGCGTTTCATATTGCCGATGAAAATGAAGAACATGCAGAACGTGAGCGGCAATCCCCAGTCGATATTGCGGAACACGCGGCGATCGCAGAACAGGAACGCCACCACCACGATCACGCACATGGCCCATAGCGGAATGAAATCGCTCACAGCCAGCAAACACACGATGAACAGCGCGCAATATACGATCGTGCGCCAACCACCGTAACCTGCGCCGTAGCCGGTCACACGAATCTCATCCGGCTGCGGCTGATCGGAATTCGGAGCGAGCACATTCTGTTCGATGCCGCTGCCGTCGATAGAGGAAAATTCGGAAACAGGTTTCTTACCGAACACCACACAGACGATGACCACCAGCAATACCGCCGCAGCAACGGAATACGGTGCCATAATGCCGATCATTTCAGCGGACGGCATGCCCGTCAACGCTTTCAAATACAGGTTGTGCGCATTGCCGATCGGCGTCAACATACTGCCCACGTTCGCGCCGACGGTCATCAACGTGCCGACCAGCACCGCATGCTCCTCCATGTGAGCCATGGTGAGCACCGCGATCGCGAATGGAATGAACGTGACCAGCGCCACATCATTGGTAATCAGCATGCCGGAAAAATAGGTGAGCGAAATCAGCGTGATCACCAATCCGCGAGCGGTGCTCACATGATGCAGCAACCGCGAACCGATGATGCGGAACACACCGATGCGCTGGAAACCGCACACCACCAGCATCAGGCAGATCAGCTGCGAGATGGTGCTGGCGTGGATGTAGCCGGCGTATTCCTTGTCTGGCGGCACGATGAAGCACGATATGAGTGCGAGTATGGAAGCGACTACGAGAATGGTCTCGTTCTTCAGGACCTTGACGACCAATCGCCGCATGCATTCCTCCGTCAATCCCGTTTGCAACCGCCTTGCACACCTTGCAAAACCCAAGCGATTTTCATGCAAACGCC
>ENA-OQJO01000040-OQJO01000040.1-human-gut-metagenome-genome-assembly--contig:-NODE-40-length-15482-cov-3.258938_pt1 | contig 15482 bp, 14 predicted proteins | sample MGYA00242613_ERZ504780 | MGnify/ENA primary metagenome ERZ504780 (study PRJEB26092, sample SAMD00036368) | human gut metagenome | host: Homo sapiens | study: EMG produced TPA metagenomics assembly of...
CCATCTTACCTGTCTGCGGGCTCCAGAAGTTCATACCCCACGGACGCGCGATGGCCGGATACGTGTTACCCGTTGACAGCTCGAATGTAGACTGAGTGCCGACCAGCGGGTTTACATAATCTGCATAATTGGTTGCTTTGGCAAAGCTCAAAAAGCCTGCCAGAAAAATAAGTAATGACAGTTTTTTCATGGCTTATTTATGATTTTATTGTTGTACTCCCCATTTAGTAGGTTGATTGGTTGAGGTTATTTCAAGTGTTCCACCGGCAGCTATATCCTTATGTTCAAGGAATGGGATATTCAATTCCTGACCATTCAGCATAGCTGACTCGATATATTTGTTGTCTTTCGAATTATTCTTTGTAATAATTGTAAACGTTTTTGCTTCCGGCAGATTAATTGTAACCTTATCGAATAAAGGACGGCCGATTGAATACACTGGTTTACCCGGGCAAACCTGGTAGAATCCCATTGCATTCAGAATATACCATGCCGACATTTGTCCACAGTCTTCATTGCCTGAAAGTCCGTCGGGAGCATTGCGGTACTGTTCTTTCAATACACGGTCAATCAGTTCCTGTGTCTTCCATGGCTGGTTTACATAGTTATACATATGTATGATATGATGGCTCGGTTCATTACCGTGAGCATATTGTCCGATCAGTCCGCTTATGTCAGCCGAAACTGCATCACCCTCCAAACTAGAATCTGCAGTGAACAGCGAATCCAGTTTTCCGACAAATGCCTGCTCACCTCCCATTAATTCTACCAATCCTTCTATATCATGTGGAGTAAACCAAGTCCATTGCCATGCATTTCCTTCACAATAATCATCACTTCGGTGGTTGGAAGCTCTCGGGCTAAACGGACTGCGCCATTCTCCCTTTGAGTCAAGTCCGCGCATGAAGCGTGTAGACGGATCAAAGTATAGTTCGTAAGCTTTAGCAAAGCGTGTATATTTTTCCTGATTCTTATAATCTCCTACTGCTTCGGCAAGTACCGAGATGCAATAGTCGTCGTAAGCATATTCCAGCGCCTTGGCAACTGATTCGTTTTCACGGTCACATGGGATGTATCCCAGTGTGTTTTTGTAATATTTAGCCATCGGCATCAGATGCGGCAACACCAATGCCGGACATTTTATACCGGTTGTATCATATTCGGCAGCACGCAGACAGGCATTGTATGCTTCTTGTAAGTCGAAATCAGCATAACCTTTGGTATACGCGTCGGCAATCAAAGATGCAGCATGATAGCCAATCATAGTTCCTGTATAGTTTGATGCCAGATCCCACATCGGGAATATACCACCTTCCTGATGTTTCTGCAGAAGTGAACGGATAAAGTCGTTGTTCAGTTGCGGGTCGATGATAGACAATAACGGATGCAGCGCACGGAAAGTATCCCATAAAGAGAATACCGTATAAATCGGTTTGTCGGCATTGCCCTGATGTACCTTCAGATCCATTCCCCAGTAACGTCCGTCTACGTCTGTAAAGAGGTTCGGGCTGATTGCAGTATGATACATTGCTGTATAGAAAATACTGCGGTCTGTTTCATCTTGTGTGGTAATATCTATTTTAGACAGATAATTATTCCATGCCTGACGTGCATTACTGCGTACCTGTTCGAATTCCCATGAAGGGATTTCAGCTTCCAGATTCTTTTTAGCTCCTTCTGTATCGACGGCAGAAATACCCATTTTGACCATGACCTGCTCGTCCTTCTGGGTCTTGAAGCTCAACAAGACTTTGCAGCGGGGCTGTAGTCTTCCGTTCTGATCGGTCAATGTATCTCTTACTATCTGATAGGTAAACGGTTTGGAGAATTTTGCATAAAAGCTGATTTGCTGGTCGAAAGCCCAGTATTCTGTCAGTTTATATCCTTTGATTTCAGTATCACTGACAATGTCTACCTGCATATCCATATTTTTCTGATGCTGGATTGAGTAGTCCATATCAAGAATAAAGCCGGCCTCATTACTTGCAGGGAACGTATACCGGTGCAATGCGGCACGTTTGGTAGCAGTCAGTTCGGCCTTTACCTTATATCTGTCAAGAAAGACAGAATAGTATCCGGGTTCTGCAGTTTCATTCTTATGAGAGAATTCCGATGCATAAGGCAAAGTCTGACTGGAATAATCCTGAGGATCATAGGTCTGTTTTCCCACAGTCGGCATCAATAAGATGTCACCATAATCTGCACAGCCTGTTCCACTGACATGCGTATGCGAGAAACCGTTTATTGTCGAATCTTCGTAATAATATCCGGAAGAAGCATCCCAACCGTCGATACGAGTATCAGGACTAGGCTGAATCATACCGTTAGGAACTACGGGTCCGGGGAATGTATGACCATGTCCTCCCGTTCCGATAAACGGATTGACGTATGCGGCATAGTCTTTTTCCATGTTCTTCGTGGTACATGAAGTGATAGTCACTGCCATTCCCATGAAACATGCTATCGCACAGATCTTGATTTTCATAATATTAAATGATAAGAGTTAGTGATGATTTTTATTTTGAAGCTGATGATATAAATATGGTTTCCTGATGAATCTTATATTGCAGATGGATTGTATTTTGCAATATTCTTAAAACATCCTCTATGGAATCCTTTCTTTTTAACACTCCTGAATATGTAGTCGATGGACTGATGTCAGGCGACAAGATAATCTTAACTCCATAAACTTTCTCCAATACTTTAGCAATATCGAAAATATCCGCATTTTTGAAAGGTATCAGATTATTGTGCCATATAACATCCAGAGCAGCATTGGTTTCCGAAACTTTCATCTGTTTGGTAACCGTGTTCAGTTCTACCTTCTGACCGGGTGACAACGTTATTGCTCCCTCATTGTTATTTCCACTGACTTTAATTTCTCCTTCTATAAGGGAAGTTTCTGCAATGCGACCGTTACTGGGGGTTTTAAAATTAAATTTTGTACCCAACACCTGTACGTTCATGGCAGAACTTTGTACAGTAAACGGTTTATGCTTGTTTTTGGTTACTTCGAAATAAGCTTCTCCTGTGAGATGCAGTTCACGTTTCTCCTTGGTGAAGTGTTCGGGATATTTCAATATAGAATTTTCATTCAGCCATACCTTACTGTTATCCGGCAGCGTTATTTCCAATGTTTCTCCGTTAGTTGTCGAAGCAGTAATCCATTTTTCCTGTGAGTCGGCAACAAAATACCATAATGTGAGTCCGGATATAGCCAGAATACTGGTGATTACCGCTGCATATTTCACCCAACGGTTGATTGTAGAGAAGAACCACTGATGGCTCTTCTCTATTTCAATCCGTTCGTATAGTTTTTTCTCAGCTTTTCTGATTGCTAAGTCATTTTCCTTTTCAGAGTTGTTTCCCAAGTGATACAATTCTTCCCATCTGAAAATTGTTCGGCATGTTCCTGCGACTCATTCACCCACTTTATGATGAGTAAGCGTTCTTCTTCCGAGCACTCGTTTTTAAAGAAGCGTATTATTGTATTATAGTTTACTTTGTTCATCTCTTTACCTTACTTCCTGTTCAAAGATAATAACAATTAGCGAAATAAAAACACTTACTCTTGTCGTAAAAAACATTTTGATGTTTAAAAATATTATTGTACCAGATATATCCCGGTTTGTTGCCCATTTTTATTCTAAAGTGGCTCCTTCCATGATTTGCTGATGAGTGATATAACTCTTGTCATAAGCCACTCCATTCAACTTTATCGATTGGATATAGCAGTTTTCACGACTGGCATTTTCTGCGATGACTGTAAAAGTCTTTCCGTTATTCAGGTGCAACTGTACTTTCGGGAATGCCGGGCTTCCTATTTCATACATGCCCGATACCGGATTAACCGGATAGAATCCCATTGCGCTGAATACATACCATGCCGACATCTGTCCGCAGTCCTCGTTACCGCAGAGTCCTGCCGGTGTATTGGTGTACAGTTCGTGAGTTATCTGGCTGATGTATTGCTGTCCCTTCCACGGCTGTCCGGCTGCATTATATAAATAAGCAACATGGTGACTCGGTTCGTTGCCGTGTGCATACTGTCCTATCATTCCTGTACTGAAAATCGGAAGTTCGTCCTTGTCGGTAGGATGGAACGTAAACATGCTGTCCAGTTTCTGGGCAAAACGATCTTTTCCTCCGGTCAGTTCAATCAGACCGTTCACATCATGCTGTACCGACCAGAAATACTGCCATCCGTTACTTTCACAGATATGCGGCGTATATTCGTCAGCCTTGAAGTTCTCGATGAAGTTACCTTTCATGTCGCGCGGCTGCATAAATGAAGTAGCCGGATTATATACATTCTTATAGTTCGCTGCACGAGTATAAAACTGCTTGGCGATATCTTCCTTGCCCATCTTCTTTGCCATTTCGGCTATACAATAGTCGTCGAAAGCATATTCAAGTGTTTTAGAAAGCGACCAGTTCTCATTATTATACTGATCGTGCAGGTCGTAAGGAATATAGCCTTTTTCCTTGTACACTCCTATGCCACGATATTCATCGATGTTAGCCGTTGCCACACAGGCAGCCAGTGCTTTTTCAGCGTCAAAGTCGCCGATACCTTTCAGGTAAGCATCTACGATCACCGGTACGGCATGGTAACCAATCATCATGTCCGTTTCACTACCATAGAAATTCCATACCGGCAAGCGTCCGTGCTGTTCGTAAAATGCAAGGAACGATTTAACCATATCGTTGGTGCGCTCAGGCTGCGTATAAGTAAACAACGGATGCGATGCACGGTAAGTATCCCATAACGAGAATGTACTATAGTTTGTCCATCCGTCGGCATGATGCACCTGTTTGTCTGGACCATAATAAGAGCCGTCTACATCACTATATATAGTAGGAGCCAGCATACTGTGATACAAAGCCGTGTAGAAAACAGTCTTTTCATCCTTGTCGGGAGTATCTATCTGTATCTTGGCAAGTTCCTTGCTCCACATATCTTTAGCCTTTTCCAGATATGTATCGAAGTTATTGTCGGGTGCTTCAGCCTGCAAGTTCTTGGCAGCTCCTTCCATGCTTACTCCCGAGATAGCAGTTGCCAGTGTGATCTGCTCATTTTCTTCAGTTGTGTAATCGAAGCGGGCGATAACTCCAGTTCCGATGCGCTTGCCGTCTTTCTCGATAGCCGTAGAGTCAATTGTCATTGCATTGAACGGACGCGAGAAACGGGTACAGAAATAAATCTTCTGTCCGCGTGCCCAGCCGTCTGAATAGCGATATCCCCTGATAGTAACCGAGTCGACAGCTTCGATATGAGAATCTTGTGTCGCATCCCAGTTCATAGCCTTTGACAGGTTCAGGAAGATAGCTGCTTCGGCTTTCGGGAATGTATAACGCTGGATGCCGCAACGCTCTGTAGCAGTCAGTTCCACATTGATATTATAATCGTCCAACTTTACCTGATAATATCCGGCATAAGCACTTTCGTTGGCATGTGAAAATTTAGAATGAATACCCAGCGGAGCTTCAGCTTCTTTATACGGAAGCGTAACCGGCATGAACGAAACGTCGTAAAGATCGCCCGCGCCTGTACCCGAGAGATGCGTATGGCTGAATCCGGCAATCGTACTGTCCGGATAGAAATATCCGGAAATTCTGTCCCATCCAGGCAATCCATTGTCAGGACTGAGCTGCACCATTCCAAAGGGAACCTGAGCACCCGGATAAGTATTTCCTGTAAAGTCAGTTCCGATAAACGGATTGACGTATTGAGTGTAATCTTCTGTCATGTTCGAAGATTGGTTCGGTGATGTACATGCGGCAAATGCCAGAACTGCGTAAAGTGGAATTGTCTTCAATCTCATAATATTAGTATTTGATTTGTAAATATAACAAGAAATAAGAGAAAACACTTATTTCGTTGGTTCATTTCTCTCAAATCGTTACATTTGCCCACAGATTAGCCTTGAAATACTAGATGAGAGGAAATTTTGAAGATACATATAAAGCTTTATTTCGACGCTACTATGCCGGACTTCTGTTTTATGCAACTCGCCTTGTAGGAGAGGATGATGCAGAAGATATAGTTCAAGATGTATTTGTCGAAATATGGAGAAGGCAGGATTCTGTAGAATTTGGCGAGCAGATTCAGGCCTTTCTTTACAGGTCTATCTATACCAAGGCAATCAATCTGTTGAAACATAAGGCCGTAGCCGAAAACTACAGTGCTGCCGAAATAGAGTTCTATCAGAAAAGAACTGAATACTATCAGCCCGATCATTCGGAAGTTATCAAGCGGATAGAGAACCGCGAACTGCGTTCGGAAATCAGGCAGGCAATAGACGAACTTCCTGATAAGTGTAAAGAAGTATTTAAGCTCAGCTACCTGCACGACATGAAGAATAAGGATATAGCCGATGTGATGGGTATTTCCTTGCGTACGGTAGAAGCACATATGTATAAGGCATTGAAAATTTTACGCGAGAAATTGAGTTATCTGCGCATGATTCTTTTGTTTTGGTTGTAAAAAAGGCTCGCAAGAATATTGTGGATAGCCACTCTAATTGTTTACAAAGCATTATAAGTATTACGTGCTATCTTTATGACGCGACGGAGAGATATGTCGTACGCTGTATAAGATAGATGAACTCCCTATAGGTCTTATGTTTGAATTTAATCTATAAAATTGACATTGCAATAACTCTATATAAGTTAAAACTTGCTTGGAAATCAGATGATAAAAGCGTTATACTCTTCACTGAACGAATGCGAGCCGTTTTCGTGTGTGAAATCAGTTCCGAGGAAATGATCGGATAACGTACAGAGAGCGTGTTTGCAGTCACTCTGCCGGATGGCTATCGATACGCAATGATTGTCATTCCCGTACGAAATCATCAGGATAGGTATGTCGTGCAGCAATTCGATGATATGGCTGCTTGCATCCGAATCTCCCCAGTTCAGTTTTCCGAGTATGCTGATAGTGGCAATATTGTTTTCCGTGATTAATTCGGCAAATCCTGACAGCTCACGGCGGAGCAGGCTCAGGGTTTCTGTATCTGTTTCTATCGCCATCGAAATGTTGGTGCTGGATGATGTCATCAGATAAATGGATACCTTGTACTTCGCAAAGACAGTAAGTGTTTTCTCCAGAAAGCGGAAGGAAGAAACACTTCCCGATGAATGCAGTCGGATGTAGGTTATGTGTTTCCGGGCTGTGATGGCTTTTACGGTATGCGTTTCTTCTTGTATCTCACTGACGAGGCGGATGATGCGACCTTGTCCGTTTATCAGCCGGATACTAATCTGATATTGATGGGCAAGCGAGAGGCTGCGGGGTGACACCAGAAGACCGCCGGCATTGATGAGGCTCTCGGCTTCTTCGAAGGAGAACATCGTGTCGTTGCTTTCTTCCGGCTTTTGATTGTCGTTCGGGATGTATATTTCTTTTGCCTGTATCCGTTGTACGAGTTCTTGAGCACGGAAAGCGATGGCCAGATACATGGCATAAGCGCAACTGTCACCTTTGGCGATATATTCTACTTCACCGTAAGCATTCTGGCATACAAGCGACTGGGTGACATAGACTGCGGCTTGTGCTGTTTGCGCAAAAGCTTGTGCCTGCTGGCAGATTGTTTCTAAATCAGGTTTTCCGTCAGCATCCAGGTGCATCAGTGTGGCAGCATCTGCTACAGTGGCATCGATGTGTCGGCTTTTTAAATAGGCGGCTACCAGTGCCGAAGAAATGTATTCTCCCGAAATGAGTAATCTGCGTTCGTCGGACTGGCTGAACGTGCTGTTTGCCAGTTGCCGGATATGCTGGAAATTGGATGTGATCTGTGTTTGGGCAAACTCAAAGGCAGAACCATGATCGGGCAGGAATCCGGAAACAGTTTCCATGCAGTGCTTTTCCAGATGCAGGATGGCTTGTGAAGCCTTTTCCTGTTCGGCACGGAACAAATGAATGGAAATTTCTTGAAGACTGCGTTTGATTCGGTCGAAAGCAGGAACGATTATAAGTAAGGGAGCTTCTGTACAGATGTAATCAGACATCTGCATGATGTCTTCAAGATGGGTTATTGTTCCTAAATTACAAACTTTCATTTTTCTCTTTTTGAGTTAAGTGTTTGGTTATTACGCCGTTTTGTTAGCCTTTTTATCTCGTTTTTTTAAGAAAGCCTTTTTACAAAGTGTAAAGATACATATTTTTATGAAACCGTATTCTTTTATGAAACTTTTGTGATGAAAGATAATTAAAATAAGAAAAACGGTTTGAAGAAGGCTTAAAAATGTCCTGTCGCAATGAGTTTATCCGATTTTTTAAGCCGGCTTTCGGTTTTTTCTCTATATTTGCAGCCGTCTGAATAAAACCATATGCACGAAAACACATTACATAACCAGAGAAGATCGATCCGTTTCCGCCGTTGGAGCCGGAAAAATTATGCTGTGTTCGGAAGTCTGCACCGGCATGTGACGATTGGAAGGGTGTGTAAGGGTATTGCCGATTCATCGTTGGATAAGGCAAGACATATCGTGTCGGTAGAAGGTAACGGGCAGTGTGTATATGCTATGGGCGGCGTCAGGGAACAGGATGCTTCACCGTACGATATAGGAATCCCGCTGGGATGTGTCATCCTGCTTTTGATGGGACTGCCTGTGGCTGTTGAACCGGCGGGCAGTGAGGTTGCTTGTATTAGAAAAACTCAGAATAATTGTCATTTACCGAAACGGAATGGCGAAAGGATTCGTGTGGCATCTTGTTGTAGGTGTACACGGGTACTTTCGCCATTCCGCTTTTTTATGCCTATAAATATATATGATAGAAACATTGAAAAAAAAGTTGACGACGGTCTTGAACTGACGCCGGAAGAGGCGCTTTGGCTGGCGGAGGAGGCTCCTCTGGAGGAATTGTGTGAAGCCGCTCATCGCATTACGCTGAAGTATGCTTCGCATAAGTTTGATATGTGTTCCATTATCAATGCCAAGTCGGGACGGTGTTCCGAAGATTGCAAATGGTGTGCTCAGTCGGCACATTATGCAACGGGTGTTGAGGTGTACGGACTGGTTTCGCAGGAGGAATGTCTGCGCCATGCAAAGGCGAACGAAGAACAGGGAGTTGCTCGCTTCTCACTGGTAACGAGTGGACGGAAACCTTCCAATAAGGAGGTAGAGGCTTTGTGCCGGCATTTTGCATATTTGAAAGAGCACTCAGATATACAGCTTTGCGCTTCGCTGGGGCTGGCTACTGAGGAACAGCTCGCGTTGCTTCATGAAGCAGGAGTAGTCCGCTATCATTGTAACCTGGAAACGGCGCCTTCTCATTTCGCCAATCTCTGTTCTACTCATACACAGGAAGAGAAACTGGCTACCATACAGGCTGCCCGTCGTACGGGAATGGATGTGTGTTGCGGAGGAATTATCGGAATGGGGGAAACCATGCGGCAGCGTGTGGAGTTTGCCTTTACTTTAAAATCGCTGGATATTCAGTCTATTCCGCTCAACTTGTTGCAGCCGATCAAGGGTACTCCGCTCGAAACGGAGCCTGCGCTCTCGGAAGAAGAGGTCTTGCGTACAGTGGCTATGTTCCGTTTTGTCAATCCTTCGGCTTATCTTCGTTTTGCGGGAGGACGTTCGCAACTGAGTGACGAGGCGGTACGTAAGGCGATGTATATCGGTGTGAACTCGGCTATCGTGGGAGATTTGCTGACGACGCTGGGTTCGAAAGTGGCAGAAGATAAAAAACGAATAAAGGAGGTGGGTTATGACTTATGAACAATGTGTTGATAACTTCGACAGGGAGCATTTGTGGCATCCCTATACGTCGACCATTAACCCGTTGCCTACGTATAAGGTGAAACGGGCAAAAGGGTGTATCATTACGCTGGAAGACGGTACGGAACTGGTAGACGGTATGTCGTCGTGGTGGTGTGCCGTACATGGATATAATCATCCGGTATTGAATCGGGCGATTGAAGAGCAGTTGAAAAACATGTCGCATGTGATGTTTGGAGGACTTACGCATGAGCCTGCCATCGCATTGGGAAAATTGCTTTTGAAGATTGTTCCGCCTTCCATGCAGAAGATTTTTTATGCCGACAGTGGTTCGGTGGCTGTGGAGGTCGCACTGAAGATGGCGGTACAGTATCAGTTTGCTGCGGGAAAGCCTGAAAAGAACAATTTTGTGACAATCCGTTCCGGCTATCATGGAGATACATGGAATGCGATGTCGGTATGCGATCCGGTGACGGGCATGCATAGTTTGTTTGGTTCGGCGCTTCCGGTACGTTATTTTGTGCCTGCGTCTCAGTGCCGTTTCGATGCCGAATGGGACGAGAAGGATATTCTTCCACTGAAGGAAACAATCGAAAAGCATCATCAGACGCTTGCCGGACTGATACTGGAGCCGATAGTTCAGGGAGCCGGCGGTATGCGTTTTTATCATCCGCAGTATCTGCGTGAGGCGGCCAGGTTGTGCCGTGAATATGGTTTGCTGCTTATCTTCGACGAGATTGCTACGGGCTTCGGACGTACCGGAAAACTGTTTGCCTGGGAACATGCCGGAGTGGAACCCGATATCATGTGTATCGGTAAGGCGCTGACCGGAGGGTATATGACTTTCTCGGCCGTGCTGACTTCCGATAAAGTGGCGGACTGTATTTCTTCACACGAGCCGCATGCTTTTATGCACGGACCTACTTTTATGGGAAATCCGCTTGCTTGTGCGGTGGCTTGCGCTTCTGTCAACCTGCTCTTGTCTAGTGGATGGGAAGAGAAGGTGAAACGCATTGAGTCGCAACTGCGGGAGGAACTGCTACCGGCTGCCGGATTGCCTCAGGTGGCAGATGTACGTGTACTGGGGGCTATCGGAGTCATCGAAATGAAGAATCCGGTGGATATGGCATGGATGCAGCGCCGGTTTGTGGAAGAAGGTATCTGGGTACGTCCGTTCGGACGACTGGTATATATCATGCCTCCGTTTATTATCAGCAAGGAGGAACTGACAAAGCTGACTTCCGGCTTGCTGAAGATTGTAAGAGAAATAACTTGTTAAAGAAAGAAAGGAATGGAAACGATGGTTTCATCGGATAATTTATATAGCCGGACGCTCGATGCGCTGGATGAGGCTGGCAATCTGCGTACACTGTCGCAGGCGGAACATCAGGGGAAATGGATCTGGAAGGAAGGCAAGCGTATGCTGAATCTTTCTTCGAATGACTATCTGGGACTGGCTGCCGACACTGCGCTGCGTGACGAGTTTATGCGCACGCTTTCGGAACGTGATTTTCTGTTTCTCGTCGTCGTCGTCGCGCCTGCTGACCGGTAACTTTACCGTATACGATGAATTGGAACGGATGCTTGCCGAGATGTTCGGAGCAAGCGGTGCACTGGTCTTTTCAAGTGGTTATCACATGAATACAGGAATACTTCCCGCTGTGGCTGATGCGCATACGCTGATTCTGGCAGACAAGCTGGTACATGCCAGTCTGATTGACGGAATCCGGCTGTCGGCTGCACGGTGCATCCGTTATCGTCATCAGGATTACGGGCAACTGGAGGCTTTGCTTGCCAAGAGTTATAAAGACCACGAACAGATCATTATCGTGACGGAGAGTATTTTCAGTATGGATGGAGATGTGGCTCCTCTCGACCGGTTGGTGGACTTGAAAAAGCGTTATCCCGGTGTGATGCTGTATGTGGATGAGGCGCACGGGATTGGCGTACGTGGCAGAAGCGGACTGGGTGTGGCCGAGGAACAAGGATGTATGAAGGATATTGACTTTCTGTGCGGTACGTTCGGTAAGGCGTTGGCTTCGGTCGGAGCGTATGTGGTGTGCAGTGAGGTAATGCGCTCGTTTCTGGTTAACCGGATGCGGACATTTATCTTTACGACAGCACTTCCTCCGCTGAATGTGGCATGGACAAAGTTTATCCTGTCGCGTCTGGGAGGCTGGAACGACCGTCGGGAACGACTGGCTGAGGCGGCTCTTCGGGTGCAGGCAGCTGTCCGGGGGGCAGGTCGTGAGTGTCCTTCCTCAAGTCATATTGTCCCTTTTATTGTGGGTGAGAGCAACCAGACCATCCTGAAAGCGGAAGACATGCAGCGGAAAGGATTTTATGTGCTGCCGGTTCGTCCGCCTACGGTTCCCGAAGGAACTTCCCGATTGCGTATCTCGCTGACGGCAGCTGTCACAGAAGAGGAAGTGGACAGTTTATGCCGTGAGTTGTAAAGATTATGAACGTTTAAAAAACACCGGTACGAATGCATGAAAAAACTTCAGCATGTTTTAAGAAAACATCAGCATATTTTTCCGAAAACATCAGCATATTTTTTAAAATATCAGCATGTTTTTGCATGTCTGCCGAATGACTGAAAATGAAGCAATTATTTATAAAAAAGAAAATAGTCCGCGCCTGCTTCTCTTCTTTGCAGGATGGGGAAGCGACGAGAATCTGTTCCGCCGTACGGTGGCGGAGGGGTACGACTGTCTGCTCTGCTTCGATTACCGTACGTTGGAGTTCGATTATTCTTTGTTGGATGGTTATCGTGAAATCAGACTGCTTGCCTGGTCGATGGGAGTATGGGTAGCCGGACAGATTCTTTCGGGGCATACTTATCCCTGGGAGATGAAACTGGCTGTCAACGGTACACCTTTTCCGATAGATGACCGGCGGGGAATAGCGGAAGCGGTTTTTCACGGTACACTGGAGAATTTTTCGGATACTGCGCTGGCGCGTTTCCGCCGGAGAATATGTGGCGGTGCGGGACAGGTGAAGGAGTTTCTTTCGCATCAGCCTTACCGTACGACGGAAGAGCTGGGAGCGGAACTGGCTGCTTTGGAGCATGAGGCCGGGAAGGTTCAGCCTGCGGCTTTTGTGTGGGACAAGGCAATCATCGGTTTGTGTGACAAGATTTTTATTCCGGCAAATCAGCGTGCCGCATGGACTGGCACAGAGGTGATGGAGATGGAAGCAGAACATTATGATACAGTGTTGTTCGACCGCCTGCTGGAAGGAAAGGGGGAAGAATGGACAAGACGTTGATTCGCCGCCGTTTTGCCAAGGCTGTGGGCAGTTATTCCATACGGGCGGATGTACAGCGGCAGATTGCTTATCACATGGCTGATGCGATAGGCAAGTATATCCCATCGGGGGGATGGCGTAACGTGCTGGAGATTGGTTGTGGAACAGGCATGTTTACCCGTGCCTTTCTGCATCGTGCTACTCCCGAACGCTTGCTGCTGAACGACTTGTGTCCCGAAGTGGAACCGTATCTTACCGATTTGCTTGCCAATAAGAGGATTCATTTTGCTGCATCCGATGCAGAGGCGCTGAATTTCCCGTCGGGGCAGAATCTGATTGTGTCGTGCTCTGCCATTCAGTGGTTCGACCAGCCGGAGACGTTTCTGGCAGGCTGTCGCAAGCTCCTGACGGCCGATGGTTATCTGGCTTTCAGTACGTTTGGCCCTCAGAATGTAAAAGAGGTGGTATCGCTTACTTCGGATACGCTTCCTTACCGTTCGCTGAAGGAGCTGACAGATGTATTGTCGGCCGAATATCAGATTGTATATAGCCGGGAGGAAAAACTGAAGTTGTCGTTCGCTTCGCCGCTGGGGGTACTGAAGCATCTGAAGGAAACGGGAGTGACGGGCATACGTCGCCAGAGCTGGACGAGGGGAGAACTGGATGATTTCTGCCGCCGCTATAAGGAACAGTTCACAGCTCCCGACGGAACCGTTCCGCTGACTTATCATCCTATTATATGATTGTAAAAATAAAATGTAATAATATGAAAGACAATGTTTTTTTTGTGAGCGGCATTGATACCAATGTCGGAAAGAGTTATGCTACCGGTTATCTGGCAAAGACATGGAACGAACAAGGTGTGCGTACCATTACTCAGAAGTTTATTCAGACGGGAAATGTCGGTATGTCGGAAGATATCGAACTGCACCGTAAGATTATGGGAACCGGTTTGCTACCGGAAGATGAAAGCGGACTGACCATGCCCGAGATATTTACTTATCCCTGCTCGCCTCACTTGGCTGCTGAAATAGATCATCGTCCGATTGATTTTGACAAGATAGAAAAGGCTACCCGTCAGTTGAGTGAAACCTATGATGCGGTCTTGCTGGAAGGAGCAGGCGGTCTGATGGTTCCGCTTACCCGCGATTTGCTGACAATCGATTATGTGGCGCAGAAAAACTATCCGTTGATTTTTGTGACTTCGGGAAAATTGGGAAGCATCAACCATACTTTGCTGAGTCTGGAGGCTGTAACCCGTCGGGGTATTCGCCTGCATACCGTGGCTTATAATCTTTTCCCGGAAGAAGATGATGATATTATCCGTCGGGATACAGAAGCTTATATCCGTGACTTGCTGGCAAAGGAATATCCGGAAACTCATTTCGTGATTGTTCCGAAACTATAAGAATAAAGGCTTAAAATGAGAAAATCTCCTGTCTTAGCCGCATCGTTGGGATGAAGCAGGACAGGAGATTATTTTATTATATAACTTACAGATATAAGTAAGGCTGTTTCATTTTTCAGTTTGAAACAGCCTTTCTCATATTTCCTGGGTGGACCTGGAGGGAATCGAACCCTCGTCCAAACAAGGAAGCCATATGCTTTCTACATGCTTATCTCTGCCTTCGGTTTTCGTGCATAAGCAAGACCAGAGCCACCCACTTATACCTTAGTTCCTAAAATTTCATTTCAGCCTCGGAACCCGACTGAAACTATTCCCGATTTTGCTGTGCCGCTTAGCCAAACGCTTCGGAACAAGAGCTTTTGAGCGACATCTCGTTTCCATCACTGTGACGGAAATAAAGCTAATCTACTGTACTTCGATTAAGCAGCGAGAGCATAGTTTTCGTTGCCAGATAATTGTTCAGTAACTGAGATTATAGTGCAAATCACTGACGCACTGCATGCTTACATACCACATCTCTCGCTGTCAAATCCAGTCAAGCCCAAGCATGTGATAATTATTGTGCACAAAGATAGGAAATATTTGTGATTTCGCCAAAATATAAGGGATTTTACGTATTTTAAACATAGAATATAGATATAGCAGAAACTTACAACTAGTTTTTATTTCCATTTACACAAAATCTTAGATAGTATCGTATTACTTCTGGATAAATACCATCGGTTTACCAAAGTCATCAGTTTGTATCCCAGTAATTAAACTAAGGATATGCTTCAGCCGAAGTTCTTTCAACAATATCATTTTTCAAGTTCTGAATGACGGCTCTATCGAATGAGGTACTTGAAGAGAGATATATTAACTATTTTGTTTGAGATAAGATTTGTAAGTCATACTCAAAAAACTCACTCATTCATTTGTTTTTTTATGTTTCAATAATTACAATAGTTCGTTAAAAATTCGCCACGCCTAAGCGGCTCTGGCAGTAAATAAATGAGTTCTTTGAAAAGTTTGTCAATAACTTGCGGTCTGGGCTAATCCCAAACACGCAAAATAAATCGTTCAAGCATATAAGCATTGTGTATGAATGACTTGCAGG
>ENA-OQJO01000041-OQJO01000041.1-human-gut-metagenome-genome-assembly--contig:-NODE-41-length-15432-cov-2.049657_pt1 | contig 15432 bp, 18 predicted proteins | sample MGYA00242613_ERZ504780 | MGnify/ENA primary metagenome ERZ504780 (study PRJEB26092, sample SAMD00036368) | human gut metagenome | host: Homo sapiens | study: EMG produced TPA metagenomics assembly of...
GCCTCACTGCGGGGCAACGCGCCACCCAAATACGTGTTCATCGCGTCGACCATCGCCACGCTTTTGGCGTATTCGTCGGCGTATAGGGACGTACTTCCGCTTCGAGCGGATATTCGATGCTCTGTTTTCTTTGCGCGCGTTGTATCGCGCCGCAGATGTGGTCGGCGAGCGCCATGACCAGGTTGGCTGCTTGTCTGCCTGTTCTTCCAGTCCCGTACGGTTCATGGCGTCCGTGACGAGTCTGATGATTTCGGGCGGAATCCCGGCCACCTGTTGGGCCATATGGTCGGGATCCTTGCCATCGACGGGGATGAACCGACGGACGATCTTCGCGTCATCCACATGTTGTCCCGGCTTGGCTTGGAAGCCTATTCCACGGCCTGTGAGAATCACCTCACGATCACCGTCTCTAGCCAATACGACATTGTTGTTGAATACGCGAAGAACGTCCACGTCGACCCCTTTTTCGCCTCTGTGTGACAGGTTAGCGCTGGATGTCGATCACCTCGTCCCCTGCCTTGACGTCGATGCCGGTCTTCGGCGTGACGGAGGTGAGGGCAGCGGTGTTGAGCACCGTCATCAGCGTGGTGGTGCTGTATCCAGCGTCCTTCACTTTAGCAAAGTCGACGGAAACCAGCGGATCGCCGGCATTCACGCGCTCATCGGCCTTGACCTTGACGGCAAAGCCCTCGCCGTTCATCTTCACGGTGTCGATGCCGACGTGCACGAGCACTTCCACACCGTCATCGGTTTTGATGCCGAAGGCGTGGCCGGTTTCGGCGACGGTCTGCAGCACGCCGGAGACCGGGGCCACGACCTCGCTGTCGGTCGGCTGGATGCCGACGCCTTCGCCGAGCGCGCGGGAGGCGAACACCGGATCGCCGGTTTCGTCCAGGGCGATCACGTGGCCGGCGACCGGAGCGTTCACCACGGTGGTCGCGGCGGCGGCAGCGGCCGGAACTTCGGTCTTGGTGGCGGTAGCAGTCGCGGTGGCGGTGGTGGCAGCCGGAGCGGCTTCCTTGGCTTCGACCGCCGGAGCGGCGGCCTTCTGATCGGCGGCGGCGCGGGCCAGCACTTCAGCCTTCTGTTCCGGGGTGCGGTAGTCGAAGGTGATGATCAGGAAGAAGGAGGTCAGGAAGGAGACCGCGATGGACACCGCGTACACCCACATCTGGTCGAAGACCGGAATGGTCAGCAGCGAGGTGAAGGCGAAGGCGGTGGTGGTCACACCATGCACGGTCTGGCCGGCGGCGGTGACGGACGGGAAGAGCCAGCCGAGGACGGCAATGACGACGCCACCAAGGCCGCAGCCCACGAGCATGCGCTTGTAGACCAGCTTGTAACGCAGGTGGATGCCGTACAGGCTCGGCTCGGACACGCCACCGAGCAGGCCGGCGGCGAGGGCGCCGAGCGAGGTCTGGCGCATGTCCTTGTTCTTGTCGCGGATGGAGATGAACAGCACGCCGGCGGTCGCGCCGAAGCAGGCGAAGTTCCACACGCCCATCGGGCCCTGGATGAAGTCGTAGCCAAGGGACTGGATGTTCATCAGCATCAGGGCGTTGAGCGGCCAGTGCAAACCGAGCGGCACGAGGAACGGGTACAGCATCGGAATGATGATGGCGAAGATGAACGGGGCATGGGTGTTCATCCAGGCCAAGCCGACGCCGAGGCCGTTGCCGACCCACACGCCGATCGGGCCGATGATGAAGGCGGTCAGCGCGCCAACGATGATCATGCAGAAGAACGGCACGAACACCAGCTGGACGCTTTCGGGAATGATCTTCTTCAATCCGTGGTAGACGAGGGCGAGCACGGCGGCCATGAGCAGCGGCACGAACACGTTGCCGCTGTAGTCGCTCAACGCCATCGGAATGCCGAAGATGTTGGCGGTGCAGGACTTGGTGCCCAGAGCCGCGTTCTCCACGCACGTGGTGGTCTTGGCGTCCATCAGGCTGGTGAACTGCGGGGTCATGAGGATGGCCATGATGGCGCCGCCCAGCCACGGATCGACCTTGAGCTTCTTGGCGGCGTTGTAGGCGACCATGATCGGCAGGAAGTAGAACACGCCCTTCCAGATGGCCTTGACGAACACCCAGCCGGCGGAGGCCTCGTCATTCGGAATGACGTTCAGCGAAATAAGCAGGTTGACCAGCGCGATGATGATGGAAGCGCCGAGCAGCACGCCCAGGATCGGGCGGAAGGAGTCGGCGAGATACTCGAAGAAGGAGTCCAGCCATGCCACCTTGCCGCGTGCCTTGGAACGGGCCTCGGCCTTGACGTCGGCGTTGCTCTTCTGGCCTTCGCCGGATGCGGAGGCGGCACCGGCGTTCGCCATTTCGGGCAGATGCATGATGTTTTCGTATACGGTGGCCACGCCGCCGCCGATGACGACCTGGAAACGGTCACCGCTTTGCGGGACCGCGCCAAGCACGCCCTTCATATGTTCGAGGGCGTTCTGGTCCACCTTGGACGCGTCCGCCAGCTCGAAGCGCAGTCGGGTGGCGCAATGCGTCAGACTGCGAACGTTTTCAGGTCCGCCGATCGCAGTGATGATCTGCGATGCGAGAGAGTCAGCCATCCTGATTCCTTTCTATTTCCTTCCGATGGGATTCGATGACGCAGCGCGGCTTTTTTGCAACAAAAAAGACCCGGAACATGGCAAACCAATGCCACATTCCAGGTCTTGCGTCTAAAAATGTTGACTTGCAACCCTGCATGAGTCGAATTCGTTAGAAACAATACACTACCGGCGTGCGATGCGCAAATCGTCGGGCATCAGGACACTGAAACCCCAATTCCATACTGGAGACACGCCGAGACGTCAAAAAGAAACGTATTCATCGCACATTGTGGGATGGCTTTCCGCGTTCCGCGCAAACTCGTGGCACAATGAAGGTATGGTTGCAAAAAATGCGGGAATGCCCGCCACCCCAGCAGATTTGATCAATGTCGACGAGGTCATCGGCAAGTACTATGACGTCGTCCCCGATCCCAACGTTCCCGAGCAGCGTGTCTCCTTCGGCACCTCCGGACATCGTGGCTCGTCCCTGAAAACCTCGTTTAACGAGGCCCACATCGTGGCCATCACGCAGGCCATCGCCGAATACCGCAAGAAGGCCGGCGTCACCGGCCCGCTGTACATCGGCCGCGACACCCACGCCCTGTCCGAGCCGGCTTGGAAGACCGCCATCGAAGTGCTCGTCGCCAACGGCGTGACCGTGCGCATCGACTCCCGTGACGACTTCACCCCGACCCCGGTCGTGTCCCAGGCCATCCTGACCCACAACCGCGCCGCCGACGGCACCCAGCGCTTCACCGGCGAAGGCCTGGCCGACGGCATCGTCGTGACCCCGTCCCACAACCCGCCGACCGATGGCGGCTTCAAGTATGACCCGGTCACCGGCGCCCGGCTCCGTCCGACGTCACCAACGCCATCGCGGATCGTGCCAACGAGCTGCTCGGCGATTTCAAGAACATCAAGCGCGTTCCGTTCGAGCAGGCCGTCAAGTCCGACCTGGTCGAGCGCTTCGACTTCCGCGAGCACTATGTCGCCGATCTGGAGAACGTCATCGACTTCGATGTGATCCGTTCCTCCGGCGTGCGCCTGGGCATCGACCCGCTCGGCGGCGCTTCCGTCAACTACTGGCCGCTGATGAACGAGAAGTTCAACCTGGCCATCGACGTGGTGCGCCCGCAGGTCGATCCGACCTGGAGCTTCATGACCATCGACCATGATGGCAAGATCCGCATGGATCCGAGCTCCCCGTACGCGATGAAGGGTCTGGTCGATTCCCTCAACAACGGCGCTTGGGACAAGTACGATCTGGTCGGCGGCACCGATCCGGATGCCGACCGCCACGGCATCGTCTGCCCGAACTGGGGCGTCATGAACCCGAACCACTACATCGCAGTGTGCGTGGAGTACCTGTTCGGCGGCAACCGTCCGGATTGGCCGGAGAACGCCGGCATCGGCAAGACCCTCGTGTCTTCCTCCCTGATCGACCGCGTGGCCGCCTCCATCAACGCCAAGCTCGTCGAGGTTCCGGTCGGCTTCAAGTGGTTCGTGGACCCGCTGTTCAAGGGCGAGGTCGCGTTCGGCGGCGAGGAAAGCTCCGGCATGTCCTTCCTGCGTAAGGACGGCCGCGTGTGGACCACCGACAAGGACGGCCTGATTCCGGACCTGCTGGCCGCTGAGATCACCGCGAAGACCGGCAAGAACCCGGCCCAGCTGCACCAGGAGCAGGTGGAGCGTTTCGGCGAAAGCTGGTACAAGCGCGTCGACACCCCGACCACCCTCGAGCAGAAGCAGAAGTTCGCCAAGATTTCCGGCGACGACGTCGCGGCCACCCAGCTGGCCGGCGAGGACATCACCGCCAAGCTCACCGAAGCCCCGGGCAACCACGCCAAGATCGGCGGCCTGAAGGTCACCACCGAGAACAACTGGTTCGCGGCCCGTCCTTCCGGCACCGAGAACATCTACAAGGTGTACGCCGAGTCCTTCGAATCCCCCGAAGCCCTCGACAAGGTGCTCGCCGAAGCCACCGAAGTCGTGGACAAGGCCTTGGCCGAGTGATCATTGGCGAATCGGCGTAATCCAGCCATTCGCCAATCATTCGCAAACTCACTGAGAAGCCCGCTTTACCTGAAAAAGGCGGGCTTCTCGCATATCCGCCCGACTACGAATCGCAACGAACACGAATCGTGCGATATGGCACGAAACGCCGAATTCTGGCATGACACGCACGCTATCACCCTCCTGCCGGCCCCGCTTCGCATTACGCTTGAATGATAACGACGCAACACTCAGTCCAGCGGTCCCCGCCAATCTTCATGGGAGGTGAACGATGCGCATCGCCATCGTCGAAGACCACGCCGCCGAACGCCAACTGATGGCCGTCATGTGCGCGGAATATTTCAAACGCACCCGCGATATCGGCGTGGAATGCGTGACCTTCGCCGATGCGGAATCCTTCATCAAAAGCTGGAAAGACGCCCGATACGACCTGCTGCTGCTCGACTGCTATCTGTCGGACGACGAAACCGCCACGCATGCGGCGACCGGACTTGATATCGCACGGACGTTGCGCAGACAAAACGACGATTGCCCGATCGTGTTCATCACGTCAAGCACTGATTTCGCCGTGCTCGGCTACGAGGTGCAGGCAAGCGGATATCTGTTGAAGCCCCTGAATCACGACGCGTTCAATGCGACCATGGACCGCGTCGCAGCGCAGCTCGACACGAAAACACCGGTCACTCATCTGAAAAAACATCAATCGACGGGCAATGCACAAAGCATCACGGACGCCGCATGGCAGGTGGCGTTCGGCAATCCCGCCATCACCATGGACCGTCGCCTTATCGCCTACGCGCTTTCCAGCGCGCATTATGTGGAATTCACCTTCGCCGACGGCACCTGCGCGAAAATCCGCACCAACTTCTCCGATGTGGAACATCGTCTCACCGTATTCAGCAACTTCTACCGCACCGCGCGAGGAGTGCTCGTCAACTTCGACTACGTGTCAGGCATCAGCAGCAATGAATTCGTGATGAAAGGCGGCAAGCACATTCCCATCACGAAAACCGCGGTGACCACCACCTGCAGAAAATACGCGGAATACACGTTCACCCGCATGAGAATGGAGGACTAGCCATGCTTGACGCACTCGCATCGATCGCGCCATCATGCATGTTCTTCGCCATCGGCGAGCAGCTAAACGCGCTAACGGGCCTGCTTCTCTGCCTGTACATGACCTGGCATCATATGGAGAATCCCAAGCGCGACGGCCTTATTCTCATGATTTCCGGCGTGATTGTCTTCTTCCTGTGCGGCATCGCATGTTGCCTCGCTCACGTCCCCTCGCTCTGGTCCGTGATTCCTTCGGCTCCGGTTGTGGTATTGGCTTTACGTAAGATGACGAATCTTCCTTGGGGGCAGCTTCTTTTCGTCGTTTCAACAGCCGCATATATCGTCGCGATCATTTATTACCTGTCTTTGGCCGTGGATTTAGCTGTTCTGAATGAGCAGTCCATGAATTTACGTGTCGGATGGCCGGGAATGATCAGTCTGCTGATTTTTGATTTGATTGCGGCGACTACACTTTTCCATCCGTTCCATCATTCATTTTCCGCAACATTCGATTCACCTTCCATCAGCAGGTAATTTTTGGTAGGGTCATCTGGCTTTTTCCGTTCTATTTCCACAGCAATTGTGGTGTGGTGCATGCCCGCCGACAACGCATCGCTGCTCGACACCCGCGTGCTTAGCATCGCCTTCACCGTATCCATCGCATATTCCGGTTTCATGACCATGGCCTACTTCCTCATCTGGTATATGGTCCAGCAGGCGGACCGACTGCGCGAAGCCAGCAAACGCGAACATTACGAAGCCATGCAGACCTTGCAGCTGCAGCATATGAACGAACGCATCAACGAAGCGAGGCAGATCAAGCACAATATCCGGCATCATATTCAGACGTTGCAGGCTCTCGCCGCGGCCGACGATATGCCCGGCATCACCTCGTATTTGGAGGAGATGGCCAATCATAGGCTGTTGCACCCCATCCCCATGCAGTATTGCGAACATGCTTCGTTGAACGCGGTGCTGGTCTACTACTGTGACTGGATCCGCCATATAGGGGCTGAAGTCGACGTCAAAGCGTACGGTGACCGCAATATCTCAACATCAATAATGCCGAATTATGTTCCATGGTCGGCAATCTACTGGAAAATGCGTCTGAGGCCATTATGAAACAACAGGATGGGGAGAAAAAACTCAGGGTGCGCATCAAATATCGCACTGGGCCGCCCGCATCACTGTTCATTGTGGTCGACAACACGCACGATTCCTCCATTATGCAGGTTGGCGACGCTTTCGCCTCAACCAAGCATGGGGGTGAAGGTTTGGGCACCGCCACCGTGCGCGAAACCGCGGAACGGCATCATGGCGCGACCTCGTTCGATTATGACGGCACGCTGTTCCGCGCTTCCGTCATGCTGTGTTTGGATGATTGAGATTCCCGTTCGACGTCGCCCGATCACAGTTCGCAGTTCACCACGTATGGCAGCGTCTCACGGCTTTCGTAGGGTAGAGATATGACGATTACGGTTTCTACAGACGGTTCCGCTTTAGGCAATCCGAATGGTCCGATGGGTTGGGGTTGGGCCGATCATGAGCTTGCCACAGGCGGCAAGCCGGGGCATCACCATGAGGGCGACTGCGATGCCGGCGGAGCTACGAACGGCACCAATCAGATTGGCGAGCTGTGCGCAGTGCTGGAGGCGTTGCGCGCGCACCCCGGCTCCGAACCGTTGGTGATCGAAACCGATTCGCAGTATGCGATCAACTGTTCCACCACGTGGGTTCACGGCTGGAAGAAGAACGGCTGGAAGAACTCGCAGAAAAAGCCGGTAAAGAACGCGGATCTGATTCGCGCGATCGATGCCGAAATCTCCAAGCGCCCCGGACCGGTGAAATTCGTATGGGTCAAGGGTCATGCCGGCAATGCCGGCAATGAGAAGGTGGACGAGCTGGCGCGCACCTATGCGGGCGATTGCCGTTCGAAGATCCGTGAAGGATATCTTCCTTTGGAGGGTTGGCAGTCGCTGCTGGCTTCCGAATATTCGCAAGGTACCGATGTTCCCGATGATGCCCAAATGCTGCTTGACGGCAAAATCACTACGGACGAATACCATATGGGGCGCGGGCAAGGCAAGTCCGCTCAAGGATCGGCCGATGATCTGATGGGCGCGGCCGATCCGGAGCCGCGTCCACGTTCCATCGCCGATATGCTGGTGGAGCCGGAAGGCTATCCAGCGCCCGACGAGGCGACATTGCCGTTGACGTCCAACGAAATGCCGGTGGAATCCGACGACATGCCGGAACCGACCACCGCGCTTGATACGACCATGCCTAATGGCACGACGCCTGACGCCGAGGCACCGCGCAAATCGTATGCCGAAATGCTGCTCAAGCCGGACTGTTTTCCCCACGAGCATGACGAGCGGCAGCCAGCCGACGATGCACAGAACGAACAATCCGCGAATTCCTCGGAAAACACGCCGGCGCCAACGAGCGAATCAGCCGAATCCGCAAACGCGTCGGCGCCAACGAACGCCGTCGCCGATTTGCCGAAACTGCCGCATCGCGCCAGTCCTTCGGGATTGGCGGTGTCGGGCACCATTCGCTTCACTCCCCCGCCAAATTCCAGTCCGACGTTCGACGGCAAGCCACGCCTGATCCGCGGTTACATCGCGGTGGAAGGCTACGTGCAAGGCGACGGCACGCTCGTCCTCGACGAAGCGCCATTTGCAGTCAAGCACAACTAACGAGCCAGCACTTTCGACCTTAACGCCTCGAAAGTGCGTGAAACATCCTGTGAAAACATTTGCTGACCACCAATGGCACACCTTCGTTCATGACATGTCCGCAAACGCACAAAAATCAACACATCCGATAATATGGAGACGGTCTTAACCCCATATCGAAGGAGGATCATGGACAAGGCACAGCAGGACGCATTGAAGAAGGCAGCCGGCATCGAAGCTGCCAAGCTGATTCAGAACGGCATGATCGCAGGTCTGGGCACCGGCTCGACCGTGCGTTTCCTGGTCGACGAGCTCGGTCGTCGCGTCAAGGAGGAAGGCCTCGAGTTCACGGGCGTCACCACCTCCCGCCGCACTCAGGAGCAGGCCGAAGGCTACGGCATCAAGATCGTCAACATCGATGACGTCGACCATATCGACGTGACCATCGACGGCGCCGACGAGGTGGACAAGAACTTCAACGGCATCAAGGGCGGCGGTGCGGCTCTCCTGTGGGAGAAGATCGTGGCCACCAACTCCAACAAGATCGTGTGGATCGTGGACGAGTCCAAGGTCGTGGACACCATCGGCAAGTTCCCGCTGCCGGTCGAGGTGATTCCGTTCGGCGCAGGCCAGGTCGTCAAGAAGTTCGAATCCCGCGGCTACAAGCCGGTGCTTCGCCTCGACGCCGAAGGCCAGCCGGTGCGCACCGACGAGAACAACTACGTGGTCGATCTGCACCTCGAATGCATCGAACACCCGGAGGCTCTGGCCGACGATCTCATCAACACCGTTGGCGTGGTGGAGCATGGCCTGTTCCTGCACATGGTGGACCAGGTCATCGTGGGCGATCCCAACGGTCCGCGCGTGCTCACCAACTCCAACAAGTGAGTTTGAAGTAGCGTAAGTTCCGCATTTTCCGCGGATTTTCGCGAACCTACACGAAAACCATATGAGGCTGTGCGTTCAACTTCGAGCGCACAGCCTTCTTTTTGCATCTATTGATTTTCGATTCTCGTACTTTTCGTTTATTTCTTTGCAATATGCAAAAATCCCGCATACCTCAAGAAGACATACGGGATTTTGTTTAAGCGACGCTTCAACCGCGCCTGAAGACTACTTGCGCTGGTGGCGAGTCTTACGAAGCAGTTTGCGGTGCTTCTTCTTGCTCATGCGCTTGCGGCGCTTCTTGATGACCGAGCCCATCTCAGCCTCCGTTCTTAAACTCAAAGGGTAAAAGTTTGCAACTTGCCCAATACTACACTGCTTCGGGGACTAACACACACAACCGCATTCATATGGTGGAAGCACGCACCTCTTTATCGGAAGATCAGGCAAACGCAGTCCGCATGGTCCACGGCTGAATCTTACGTGAATCATGCATGAATCATAGGATCGCACAACCAGCCGTAGGCAGCATCATAGCGGGAACTGCTGGTAGAAGCGCTGCACCGAATCCTTGGCTCCCGTGGCTTGGAACACCACGGTATCGTTGCGCCAGACCGCGATGGCCTTGGTTTCGTCGTCCGGATCGGTTTTGGCGCTATAGGCGCCGGTCGCTTCACCGGAAACCTTCACATTGCCGCCGCCCAGCTCCTTGCCGGTCATGGCACCGGTCAGATTGTCATACTGACTTTGCGCATCCTCGGACTGAGACCATTGCGCCACTTTCAAGGTGATACCCTGACCGTCCTTGCCCGTGGAATACGTCAACGTGTACTCCTCGACCGGGGAAGCGCCGCTCCACGAAGTGCTGGCATCGGCCTTGGTGCGCGCGAAATTCAACACGGAATCAGGCATGGCCTTCAACAGTTCGCTGGCGTCATCCGGCAACGCCACAGCGTCAATGGACGGCGTGGTCGGCTCAGAGGCATCCTGCGACGCGCCCTGCGAGGTGGTGGTGCCCTGAGTGGACGCTTCATCGCCCTTGTTCAGAGCCCAGCCGGGCCAGATGAAAGCGGACACCAAGGCGAGCACGACCACCAAAGCGGCGGCAATGACAGCCACGATCAGTTTGCCATGAGAAGAGGAAGTTTGCGTAGTAGACATGGCTGTTATTCTTTCATATCCGTGAGACGCTCGAATCCAGAAACCGTGATCTCGCCATTATCCCGCACCAGCACCCCCTTAATATCTCCGAAAACGATTGTCCCAAAATATCCGTATTGTCGGCGATATGGCAAAGACGTCCTCGCAATTTGTATGTTCCGAATGCGGCTGGAGCGGGCCGAAATGGCTGGGCCGCTGCCCTGAATGCGGCCAGTGGGGCACCATCGAGGAATTCCATGAAGCGCGCCCCTCCGCATCGTCACGCACCGCCGCTCCCGGACGCACATCGCGCACGCTATCGCATGCAGTGCCCGATTCCGCGGCGAAACCGATCACGGAAATCAGTACGGAAAACATTTCCAGAATCGACACTGGGTTCACGGAATTCAACCGCGTACTTGGCGGCGGCATCGTTCCCGGTTCCGTCACGCTTATCGCGGGCGAACCGGGTATCGGCAAATCAACGCTGCTGCTGGAGACCGCAGGCAATGTTGCCCGTCTTTCCGCAGCACAGCCCGAACGCAACACGGTGCTCTATATTTCCGGTGAGGAATCGCAGGCGCAGGTGCGCATGAGGGCCTCGCGCATCGGCGCGGTCGAACCGAATCTGCTTCTGGCCGCCACCACCGACCTGTCAACCGCGCTGGGGCTTATCGAACAATGCAAGCCTGCGCTGGCCATCGTCGATTCCGCGCAAACCATCGTCTCGCAGGAAGTCGATGGCATCTCCGGAGGCTCGACTCAGGTGCGCGAAGTGGCGAGCGCGCTGATCGACACCGCCAAAACGCTTGATATTCCGGTATTGTTGGTCGGTCATGTCACCAAAGACGGGTCGATTGCCGGCCCGCGCACGTTGGAACATTTGGTTGATGTGGTCTGCCAGTTCGAGGGCGACACCGAAACCGCATTGCGTATGCTGCGCGCGGTGAAAAACCGTTTCGGCCCTACTGATGAGGTCGGCTGTTTCGATATGAGCGGCGAAGGCATCGAAGAGGTGACGGACCCGTCCGGACTGTTTCTTTCCTCGTCCAATTCCGCAGATCCCTCTCCGGTGGAGGGCACGTGCGTGACCTTCACGTTGGACGGTCATCGCAGTCTTCCCATCGAAGTGCAGTCGCTGGTCACCAAATCCGTACTGCCAACGCCACGACGTGCCGCGAACGGCGTCGACGCCAACCGCATCGCCATGCTGGTGGCGGTGCTATACAGGCATGGCAACGTCAATCTTTTAGCGAACGATCTGTATACTTTACCACCACGTCGCCGGAGGCCGAGGCGCGCGAGCCCGGATGCGATCTGGCGATCGTCGGCGCATTGGCGAGCGCCTCGAAATCGAAGGCGATCAGCCGCACCACATGTGCGATTGGCGAGATTTCGTTGACCGGGCAGGTGCGTCCGGTGCCGCGATTGGAATACCGGTTGCGCGAAGCCGCCCGTCTTGGTTTCACCACCGCTGTAGTGCCGACATTACGTAGAGAAATCGCAATTCCCGGATTGTCGATCGTTCAGGTCGACACATTGCAGGATGCGCTTGGCGCCATGTTGCGATAATACACACCCTACATACCGTTTTCGTCATGTATGCACGCGAAACATATACATTATGTATTTTTTTAACCTATACAAGTGGGGCTCTTACGTAAATGCTTACGTAAGAGCCCCACTATTTTTGAATACTGATACGTTTTTACTGGAAATATCAGCATTCATTAATCACTGTCATTATCGTGATTATTATTGCGATCATCGTTGTGATTAGCATCAGGCAGTAATTCGCTTGGTTTCCTCGACATTGCGCTTCAGCTCGTCGATCAGATCCTGTGCGGAATCGAATTTGATTTGCGGACGCAGGAATCCTGCGAATTCCACGCGTACCTGGTGATCGTATAAATCAAGCCAATCGTCGGTGATGGCGTAGGCTTCGACCACGCGATCGTTCATTCCGGTCACCTCGTTGAAGGTCGGCTTGGTGCCGATGGAAATCGCAGCGGGCCAACGATATGGCGAATGATCGGCAAGTCGCGCGTCCACGGAAGAGGAATCGAACTGCTGCGAAACACCTTCGGAAGCGTCCTGCGCATCATCGTCCGCCGTCTTCGCGCCCAAGTCCACAAGCCAACCGGCGTATACGCCGTCGACCGGCAGATAGCCTGCCACATTCTCGCTCAGATTCGCCGTGGGGAAGCCGATGGTGCGCCCACGTTCCTCGCCATGCACCACGGCGCCTTCCACGGCATGCGGATGTCCCAGAATCGCGTCGGCGTCTTTGATGCGCCCCTGGCCCAGCAGGTAGCGCACATTCGTGGAGCTCCACACGCGCACGGCCTTCGCCTGGTTTTTCTTGCTCCATGCGCGACGTTCCGCCTTGGACGCGCCTTCCAGCGGATCGGCCGGCTCACCATGGTCGGTGGGCATAACCGGCTTCGCATTGGCTGGCACGCGGGTTTCGCCCGGTCCACGATCGTCGACCACGTCAAGCTGGGAACACGCCGGTGGCGAGCGCCAGATTCTCGATGGCCTTCACATCGCCGGCACGGTTCGCACCCATGGCCGCATCGGATCCGAGCACTAGCGCGCGCATGCCCAGCTTGCCCACCATTTGTCCAAGGAAGAATCGGTACGATTTCGCCGCGAACGCCAGCGTGTAACGCACGATGAGCGTGTAATCCACGCCCAGCTTGTTGATGGCGCGCAGACGCTCCTGCATGCTGGTGAGCGCCTGCGTGTCGATCATGCCTGCCGGCGGCTCCTGGCCACCGTTTTGCGCCGCGTAGCCGTGCACGAGCGCTGGGCGTGGATCGAACAGCACCACCACGGAGAAGGACTGTTCCTTCTTGGCGAGTTCCACCACGCGGCGAATCACCGCCTGATGGCCCTGATGCATGCCATCGAACGAACCGATGGTCACCACGGATTTCTTATCGTTGCTCAGCGTAGGCCAATCCACCATGCCGCTGGCATCAGGCGTGAGCGTGATTGTCTTCATCATGTCCTTCTTGTGTATGAATTCGTATCTGTAGTCTGATTGGATGGTTCAGTTGAATACCGCGACCGGTTTAGCCTCACCGCGTTTCGCACGTTCGAGGATGGCGACCAAATCGTTGGTTTCCTCAACGTACGCCGCCGTGGTCGTACGTATGTCATGCGCGATTCTGCGTCCGAAACGCAAGTCGGCCGCTTCCTGATCGCTCACGGCCAGCATATTCATGGAAGCCGCCGCGCTGGCCACGGGATCGAGCGCATGATCGAGCGCATGATCTGCATCGTCAAGCACTGCACGATTGCGCGTCACTTCCATGCCTTCACGATTGGTGAATGTTTTGGATTCAGCGTGGGCGCTCATGACGTTGGGCATATTCACTGAGAATCTGCCGACACGTGTGCGTCGCAGCATCGTCAGATGGCCTCCCAACCCGAGTTCCTCGCCCAGATCGCGTGCGAGCGCGCGAATGTAGGTACCTGCGGAACAGGTCACGGTCACGTCGAGTTCCATAACGGGCTGCATATCTTCATACGGTGCAGTGTCGGCAATCCATCCATCTCCTGCCCTCTCGGCCACGACTGCGCCAGCAAGTTCCGTGCCGGCACGATCGCTATGCGTGTAGCCGTAACGCGCCTGCCGCACGTTGAACTCTTCGATGGTCACAGGACGTGCCTTAAGCTCCACATCCTTGCCTTCGCGCGCCAGATCATAGGCACGCTGGCCATTGACCTTAATGGCGGAGTAGACGTTCGGTACCTGTTCGATGCGCCCGGTGAACCGTTCTGTGATCAGCTGTTCCACGGCTTGACGCGAAGGAAAGTTCACTGCCCGCTCCCCCGCCGGCAACAGCTCGCCTTCGGCATCGTCCGTAGTGGTGCGCTGTCCAAGGCGAATGGTGGCCTCGTACGTTTTGTATGGTCGACAATGTAGTTGAGCAGTCGCGTGGCATTGCCGAAACCCACCACCAGCACGCCGGTGGCCATCGGGTCGAGCGTGCCAGCATGGCCGACACGCTTCATATGCAGGGCGCCGCGCACGGCCGCGACCACGTCATGGCTGGTGACCCCCTGCGGCTTGTCGATGACCAGCAGGCCGGAATGTTCAGGCTTCTTCGTCATCATCCCAATCTTCGACTTCGACGTCATCATCGTCGAAATCATCGTCGTCATCCTCTTCCGGATGCTTGTACGGATCGGCTTCGCCCGCATACTGGGCGGTTTCACGAGCCTTGGCGAGTTCTTCATCACGCTTGCGCGCGATGGCGAGAATGTCTTCGATCTCATGCGCCTCGCCCGGCACCTCGTCGAATACGAATTCGAGCTGCGGGGTCAAACGCAGACCGGCCTTGGTTCCCACGAGGGAACGCAGACGACCCTTGGCTTGGTTCAGTGCCTGCTGTGCACGGCGGCGTTCGCCCTGCTCATGGCCTTCACGGCCAAGCTGGGTCCAATAGACTTTGGCGATCTGCAGATCGTTGGTCACACGCACTTCGGTGATGGTCACGTTTGTGAGACGCTTATCGTGCAATTGCGCCTCCATGGAGGATGCGATCACACGTTGGATCAACGCCGCGATGCGTGCGGCGCGAGGATTGGTTCCTGCCATTGTTGTCCTTTAATCAGGTAAGTTCTGTTGTATTACGGAACGCCCGCAGCCGTATGTCAGCTGTGGGCGTTCCTTTCTTGTTATCGATTGCTGGTTCGAATCAATCGACTACTTGCGTTCGATTTCCTGCATTTCGAAGGTCTCGATGATATCGCCAAGCTCGATGTCGTTGAACGAACCGAGGTTGATACCCGCTTCGTAGCCTTCCTTGACGGAGTTGACATCGTCCTTGAAGCGACGCAGCGAGGAGATTTCGAGATCATTGACGGTGGCGATGCCGTTGCGCAGGATACGGCACTTCGTACCACGCTTGACTTCGCCGTCCTGCACCATAACACCTGCGATATTGCCGAACTTGGAAGAACGGAAGATCTCGCGGATCTCGGAGTGGGAGGTGACGACCTCTTCGTATTCCGGCTTGAGCATGCCCTTGAGGGATGCTTCGATGTCTTCGATGGCCTTGTAGATGATCGAGTAGTACTTGATTTCCA
>ENA-OQJO01000042-OQJO01000042.1-human-gut-metagenome-genome-assembly--contig:-NODE-42-length-15426-cov-2.743709_pt1 | contig 15426 bp, 15 predicted proteins | sample MGYA00242613_ERZ504780 | MGnify/ENA primary metagenome ERZ504780 (study PRJEB26092, sample SAMD00036368) | human gut metagenome | host: Homo sapiens | study: EMG produced TPA metagenomics assembly of...
GTACAAGATCTGAAGGTCAAGATATCTGTTCCTGAAACTGAAATTGCCAATATACAGAAAAATCAAAAAGCAAAGATTATGATATCGGCACTGGGAAACAGTTCATTCGAAGGTGTCGTTGCCGAAAAAGGGATCGTAGCCAATACCCTATCCCGTTCGTACGATGTGAAAATCCACATTGACCATCCAAGCAAAGACATTATGCCGGGTATGGTAACAGAAGTTGTTCTGGCAACATCCGATGAAAACAACTATTATATCTTACCGGCACATGTTATTCAGTTAGATGAGAACAACCAAAATTTTGTGTGGGTAGATATTGACGGAAAAGCAACTAAACGCACGATTCAATGTGGAAAATTCACGTCCAATGGAATCATCGTTCTATCAGGTATCAATGAAGGAGATTTGATTATAACAGAAGGACAACAAAAAGTCTGTGAAAATACTCCTGTAACAATAAAATAAACATCCATATGGAAAAGAAACGTAATATAGTAGAATGGGCAATGCACTATCGGCAGATTGTCATACTGGTAGTATGTTGTCTGGTCGCATTCGGCATATACAGTTTGCCCAACATGCGTAAAAACGAATTTCCTGATTTCACAATCCGCCAGGGAATGGTAGTAGCCGTAGCACCAGGAAATACAGCCGAAGAAATGATTGAACAAGTTACCAAACCGCTGGAAAACTATATTTTTCTTATAAGGAGGTAAAGAAAGAAAAAACATTCTCTACCAGCCGGGATGGAATCGTATATATACAAGTAGAACTAAATGATGACCTCAATAACAAGGATGAATTCTGGAGCAAGTTCAAGCATGGAATTTCTACTTTCAAAGCAAATCTTCCGTCGAATGTACTCGCAGTACAGGTACTGGATGATTTCGGAGATACGTCTGCTCTGCTTATCACCATGGAAAGCAAGGACAAGACTTATCGGGAGTTAAAAGAATACATGGATGACTTACAGGACCGCTTACGCCGTATCAGCAGCATCGGACGTATGACGGTAAGTGGATTACAGAATGAACAGATTGCTGTTTATCTGGATAATGAGAAACTTTCACAATACGGACTTACAGAACAGACATTGGCAGTCAACTTGTTTTCCAAAGGCTTTGTCACCTCAGGAGGACGGGTACAAAATCCGGCCTATATACTACCTGTGCATGTAGAGAAATCTTTCAATACCGTTTACGACGTACAAGAGCAAATTGTGTATACCGACCCTTCCGGACATAATATTCGTCTGAAGGATGTAGCCCGTATAGTAAAGGAATATCCGCATGCCGACAGTTATATCACCAACAATGGGAAAAAATGTATTCTGCTTAGCGTAGAAATGAAAAAGGGACAGAATATCGTAAAGATGGGAGAAGAAATCAATCAGACTCTCGAAGAGTTTAAGAAAGAGCTTCCGTCTGAAGTAAACATGTTCCGCATCACCGACCAAAGTGAAGTTGTAGGCGACAGTGTAAACAACTTTTTGAAAGAATTGCTGATTGCCATTGTGGCCGTGGTTATCGTGGTAATGTTGCTACTCCCGATTCGAGTTGCATTGGTAGCAGCCTCTACTATCCCGATTACCATATTCATTTCACTCGGTCTGTTTTATGCTTTTGGTATCGAACTGAACACTGTAACACTGGCAGCACTGATCGTAACCTTAGGAATGATTGTCGACAACTCCATCGTAATCATCGATAATTACCTGGAAAAGATAGGAGAAGGAATGTCGCGCTGGCATGCTTCCATACAGAGTAGCACACACTTTTTCCGTTCCATCTTCTCGGCAACACTCGCCATCAGTATCACCTTTTCCCGTTCCTGTTTATCATGACAGGTATGTTCCACGATTTCCTGCTCAGCTTCCCGTGGTCTATCACACTCATTCTGGGCATCTCACTGCTGGTAGCTTCTCTGCTTGTACCGTTCATGCAGTTCTGGTTCATACGAAAACCTCTTCAGACTGGTGGAAAAGGCTTCTCTTTCCTGGATATTCTCCAGAAATATTATAACAAGCTGCTGGATGTATGTTTCAAGCATCCATACTATACAGTTATAACAGGATTGACCTTCATCGTTGTGGGTATTATCCTGATGGGCAAATTACCTCAGAACCTGATGCCTACAGCAGACCGTAACCAGTTTGCTGTAGAAATTTACCTTCCGACAGGAACTGCTATCGAAAAAACGTCAGCCATAGCAGACACACTGGAAAACATACTCCGTGCAGATGACCGTATTGTCTCGGTAACCTCATTTACCGGATGTGCTTCTCCTCGTTTTCAATACAGCATACGCACCACAGATAGTCGGGTACCAACTATGCACAGTTTATTGTCAATACAAAGGGAAATAAAGAAACTGTAGACTTACTGGATGAATATGCAGCCAAATATACCAATGCATTCCCAGAAGCACTAATCCGTTTCAAGCAGTTAAGCTATAGTCAGTCAGTCTATCCTATTGAACTGCGATTGAGTGGCAATAACCTCGACAGCCTGAAATATACAGCAGATAAATACCTGAGCTTGTTACGCAGCATGCCTGAAACAGAATTAGTTCAAACCAATTTCAGTAATCCGCAAACCACTGCACGCATCGTACTGAAAGAAGATGAAGCATCCCGATTAGGCATTACCAATGCTACGGTAGAAGCAACATTAGCAATGAGATATGGAACAGGTATTCCGGTTGCCAATGTATGGGAAGGTGATTACAATATCCCTATCGTACTAAAAAGCAACAAAGCCGACAATGCACATTACAACGACATAGAAGATGAATTAATTCCGGTAGCCGGTGGACTGTCAAGTGTTCCGCTTCGTCAGATAGCCAGCATAGAACCATCTACTGAAGACGGACAGCTCGTACGTCGAAACGGTATTTACACCATTACTGTAATGTCCGACCTGAAAAGAGGAGAAAATGCAATGGAAATAACTGGAAAAATCCAAGAAAAAATAAAAGACATCCCTCTTCCTCAGGGAGTCACCCTGACTTATGGAGGCGACCAGGAACAGAACAATGAGCAAAATCCGCTTATTATGGGAGCACTCGCCATTGCAGCCGTCATGATATTATTTATCCTGATAGCTCATTTCCACCGTCTAAGTATTGCATTACTTATTTTCGGCAGCATGACATTCTGTGTTTTCGGTACAGCAATAGGTGTTCTGATTCAGGGAGTTGACTTCAGTATGACATGTACACTGGGTATTATCAGTTTGATGGGAATCATTGTCCGTAACGGAATCATTATGATCGACTATGCCGAAGAGTTGCGAAATACCGAAAAATTATGTGTACGTGATGCTATTTATCATTCTGCACGCCGACGCATGCGACCGATTTTCCTGACTTCCGCAGCAGCTTCTATGGGAGTCATTCCGATGATTTTGGGCAAAAGTGGATTGTGGATGCCTATGGGAACCGTTATTTGCTACGGAACTCTTATCACCATGATCTTCCTGCTGACCGTTCTTCCGGTTCTGTACATGCTATTGTTTAGAGGTTCCACCCGTAAACGCGCTATCAATGAGCAGCTTGAGCTTCAATAACATAATAAACAAAAGATAGCTATCAAAAATTAGTTACGATTATGAAAAGAAAAAACATCATATCTTTATTCCTGCTGTCGGCAGGCTGTATGTTGCCGCTATGTGCTTCTGCCCAACATGTCTATTCGCTGGACGAATGTATAGAAGCTGCTCTCGACAACAATGTACGCATGAAAAATGCTCAAAACAACCTCCGCATGGTGGAACACAGCAAACAAGAGGCTTTCAGTAAATACTTTCCCACGGTAAGTGCCATGGGAAGCGGGTTCCTCGCCGACAAAAGTCTGGTACGTATGGGACTATCACCCGAAATGCAGATGGCCTTTATGAAAAACGGACTTGTGGGTGATGTTTCTGCTACCCTGCCACTGTTCACCGGCGGACAGATAGTCAACGGAAACAAACTGGCTAAGGTAAATGTAGAAGTAAACCGACTCCAGCAGCGCCAGTCGCAAAACGAGGTGACTCTGACAGTCGAAAATTATTTCTGGCAGGTAGTAATGCTGAAAGAAAAATTGCAGACTATCAGTACACTCGACAAGCAACTGACACAATTACTTCAGGATGTGGAAACCAGCGTTCAAGCCGGTGTTACAACCCGCAATGATTTATTACAAGTACAACTCCGACAGAACGAAATACAAAGTAAACGCATTCAGGCAGAAAACATGCTTTCACTGTCACGAAGCATGCTTGCACAATATATAGGACATCCGGCAGACAGCATAGAAGTTGCGGCAACGTTGAAAGATACGTTACCGCAGGGACCGGAAGGACTTTACACTCCACCCGAAGCAGCGCTAGCTACAACAAACGAATACAATCTTCTTCAACAAAATGTAAAGGCAAGCAGCCTGCAACATAAAATGGCTATAGGAAAAAACTTGCCGACCATAGCTATCGGAGGAGGCTGTGCATACGAAAACCTGTTAGGAAAGGATCATACATTCTGGCTGGGATTCGCTACGGTATCCGTACCAATCTCAGGCTGGTGGGGAGGCTCGCACGATATCCAGCGTCAGAAACTACAATTACGCAATGCCGAGAATCAGCTTGCCGACCAGAGTCAGTTGCTGGTAATCCGTATGAAACATACATGGGATGACCTGAATGATGCCTACAAACAAGTCAAGATAGCCTTACTTTCCATCGAACAGGCTAAAGAAAACCTGCGTTTGAACACCGACTATTATGCGGCCGGCACATGTACCATGAGCGATTTGCTCGACGCACAAAGCCTCTATCAGCAAAGTCGTGACAAATACGTAGAAATCTATGCCCAGTATGAAGTAAAAAAACGTGAATACCTGCAAGTGACAGGACGATAGAAATAAGGAATAAAAATAAGAGGTTTTGACAATTCTTCTGACATTTATTTCTAACTTTGCGACTAAACATTAAAAAAAATTAATTTATGGCAAAGTTCAAACGTATTCTGTTAAAGCTCAGCGGCGAAAGCTTAATGGGAGAAAAGAAATATGGTATCGACGAAAAACGTCTGGGCGAATATGCACAGCAGATTAAGGAAATCCACGACATGGGTGTACAGATCGGCATCGTTATCGGTGGAGGAAACATCTTCCGTGGACTGACTGGAGCCGGAAAGGGATTCGACCGTGTGAAAGGTGACCAGATGGGTATGCTGGCAACAGTTATCAATAGCTTGGGATTGAGTTCTGCTTTGGTTGTAGCCGGAGTTAAGGCTCGTGTACTGACTGCTATCCGTATGGAACCGATCGGTGAGTTCTATACCAAATGGAAAGCTATCGAAGCCATGGAAAACGGTGAAGTAGTCATCATGTCTGCCGGAACCGGAAACCCATTCTTCACAACCGATACAGGTTCTTCACTGCGTGGTATCGAAATTGAAGCTGATGTTATGCTGAAAGGTACACGTGTAGACGGTATCTATACTGCTGACCCGGAAAAAGATCCGACAGCTACCAAGTTCGATGAAATCACTTACGACGAAGTTCTGGCACGTGGCTTGAAAGTAATGGACCTGACCGCTACTTGTATGTGTAAGGAAAACAACCTGCCGATTATCGTATTCGATATGGATACAGTAGGTAACCTGAAGAAAGTCATGTCTGGAGAGAACATTGGAACAATGGTTCACAACTAAACCAGATTTATTATTTTCACCACAGAAGATAAAGTTTCTCCATCATTGGTATGGAAAATATAACTTTTTCTTCTGTGGTGTTTTTTATGCCCTTTCTCCTCATTCCATCGTCAGACGGACTACCTCACAATTATCCATGTGTGGTACAGTGGTCAGCTGATCGACAGGTATGCCTGCCAGATAAGCCCGCAGCGAACGGTTTATCAAGCCGTGAGCCACTACCAATATGCATTTTCCTTCGTAATGCTGCCGGATATATTCCAGACATTTTCCAGCACGTTCGTAAAGCATTTCACGTGTTTCAGCATCAGCCGGCAAATGTGTCCGGTCTACCGAGTCGAGCGGAAGTCCGGTCCAGCTTCCCCAGTCTATTTCACGCAATAGAGGCGTTGTCTGCCACGGCAGGTTCCTGTCGCCTACAGCAAGACGAACTGTGTCAATCACCCGCTGCAAGTCACTGCTCAGTATAGCATCCAGTGGAATATCCTGCAAACGTTTGCCTAATTCTACAGCCTGCTGCTTTCCCTCTTCCGTAAGATGTCCAGGCAGGTGTCCCTGAAAAATACGACTGATATTTTCCTCTGTCTGTCCATGACGGGCCAAGTATATGGTTATCATATAACAAAATGGTATTAAGCCATCATTAAATGATACGGAGTTGCCGTAAATATGCATTGCATGCCAACGTCAACTCCGTACAAATTATAATAAATAAACCCTATCAATCTTCCATCAGCTTGCGATAACGAACGCGCTTCGGCTCTACGTTACCCATACGCTTCATCTTGTTTTCTTCATATTCTGTATATGAACCTTCGAAGAAGAATACTTCACTGTTTCCTTCGAATGCAAGAATGTGTGTACAGATACGGTCGAGGAACCAACGGTCGTGGCTGATTACTACCGCACATCCGGCAAAGTCTTCCAGACCTTCTTCCAGTGCTCGCAGTGTATTTACGTCAATATCGTTGGTCGGCTCGTCCAGCAACAGCACATTACCTTCTTCTTTCAGTGCCATGGCCAGATGCAAGCGGTTACGTTCACCACCCGAAAGCATACCGCACAATTTTTCCTGATCAGAACCAGAGAAGTTGAAACGGCTCAGGTAAGCACGTGCATTCACATCACGGTTTCCCATACGTATCAAATCATTTCCTCCGCTGATAACCTGATATACAGTCTTGTTCGGGTCAATATCCTTATGCTGCTGGTCTACGTAAGCTACTTTTACGGTTTCTCCTACTTCGAATTCACCTTTATCAACTTTTTCCAGTCCCATAATCAGGCGGAACAAAGTAGTTTTACCGGCACCGTTCGGACCAATGACTCCCACAATACCGTTAGGCGGCAACATAAAGTTCAGGTCGTCGAACAGCAGCTTGTCGCCATACGCCTTTGCTACATGCTTCGCCTCGATAACCTTGTTTCCCAAACGCGGACCGTTCGGAATGAAGATTTCCAGTTTTTCTTCCTTTTCCTTCACATCTTCATTCAACAACTTATCGTAAGAATTCAAACGAGCTTTACCCTTTGCCTGACGTGCCTTAGGAGCCATACGTACCCATTCCAACTCACGCTCCAATGTCTTACGACGCTTGCTGGCAGTCTTTTCTTCCATTTCCATACGCTTGGTCTTCTGTTCCAGCCAGCTAGAGTAATTACCCTTCCATGGAATACCTTCACCACGGTCCAGCTCCAGAATCCATCCAGCCACATGGTCAAGGAAGTAACGGTCGTGTGTTACAGCAATCACCGTACCTTCATACTGCTGCAAGTGCTGTTCCAGCCAGTCGATACTTTCTGCATCCAAGTGGTTGGTAGGCTCGTCCAGCAACAAGATGTCCGGTTTCTGCAACAACAAACGACAGAGAGCTACACGACGGCGTTCACCTCCAGACAGATTTTTCACCGGCTGGTCTTCGGGCGGACAACGCAATGCGTCCATCGCGCGTTCCAGCTTGCTGTCCAGATTCCATGCATCTGTAGCATCGATTATATCTTGCAACTCAGCCTGACGGGCAAACAAGGCATCCATTTTTTCGGGATCCTCGTAATACTCCGGCAAACCGAACTTATTGTTTATTTCTTCGTATTCGGCAAGCGTATCGACTACATTCTGTACGCCCTCCATTACTACTTCTTTTACAGTCTTGGTATCGTCAAGGTGCGGCTCCTGAGCCAGATAACCGACTGAATATCCCGGAGAGAACACAACTTCTCCCTGATAGTTTTTCTCCAGACCGGCAATAATTTTCATCAGGGTAGACTTACCCGAACCATTCAAACCGATGATACCGATCTTCGCTCCGTAGAAAAAAGATAGGTAGATGTCTTTCAAGACCTGCTTATTGTTCTGGAATGATTTACTCACTCCAACCATAGAAAAGATAATCTTTTTATCGTCTGCCATACTCTTTTATATTAATTAGTTTGATAATGTTTCGTAAAATAACGGTGTATATATACCTGATATAAAAGGAATCCGATTACACAAATCCCCAAAGCTACCTGATACGGATTGTTGTTTCCAGCCTGACGGACATATTGCGAAATCCATATACCCAGCATTACTCCTGTTTCCCAAAGTAACTGATAAGTATGATACCCCGTCCCCCGTTCGCAATGTAAAGGTAAAAGTATCATCATCCGCAGAAACTGTCCGATAGAAAATCCGACTCCGATTCCAACCAGCAGACCCGCTCCGTAAAGGTACTCACCTGTGTCTGCATTACAAAGCAGCATTAAACCAGCTCCGGTAAAAAGTTGTCCGATAAAAATCTGTATCCTTCCATTCATCGGTCTGGTAAAAACTTGCCTGACAAGCAGGTATATCAAAAAACCGCTTCCTATGCAAAGATAAAAAAAAGCATTGGAAATCATAATGAAAAGCATACCTAAAACCATAGGTACCGTCATCATATTTATTCCGGGAAGCAAGGTCCGGAAAAGGATAAACCTGTCGAACGAACACAACGGCAGGTCTAAAGGCGCACGGAAGCATACTGTTACCATGGAAACAAGCACAATGGCAACCGCACATAAAAAAGCAGAAAAATACAATAACGTATCAAAACTGAGATAATTTCCTCCCTCAATTCCGATAATAATACCACTCAACATCCCGACAATGCTACTCCAGGTAAATACACGGTTTGCCGCATTACGATTGTTACTTGGAGTTACATCAATGGCCAAAGTACTTCCGGTTGCCATCAAGACAATGCCAAACAGTGCTCCTTGTAAAATACGGAGCAAAACAACCATCTCTACGGAAGAGACATAAGGATACAATATCCCTACCAGTGCCAGCAACATGATACTCCGGGTACAAACATTTTTCCGGCTAAATGTATCGACCAAATAATTATTAAAAGCTCCGGGAAGGAACAAAGCGATGCCGAATACAGCTGTTACCCCTGCAGCCTGTAGTTCAGAACAACTCCAGGCTTGAATCATCCACCGATGAATCAGAGGGAACAACATGTAAACCGCTATATAGAGTAATATGTTAGCTGCAATCAATAAAGAAAAGTTTCTATTCCACAGCATATTTCATACAATAACGGTGAAATAAAAATCAATATTGCTCAGTTTCGTTAGGGAAATCACACGATTTCACATCTGCTACATAATGTCCGATAGCATCAGTCATTATGGTGTGTAAGTCTGCATAGCGACGTAAGAAACGTGGACTGAAGCCTTTTGTCATACCCAACATATCGGCAACAACCAATACTTGTCCATCGACAGCTCCACCTGCTCCGATACCGATAACAGGAATTGTAAGTTCGGAAGCTACACGAGCAGCCAGATCTGCCGGAATTTTTTCCAGAACCAAGGCAAAGCAGCCAGCCTCTTCCAGCAAATGAGCATCACGAATCAGTTTTTCAGCTTCAGCATCGCCTTTGGCACGCACACCATAGGTACCATATTTATTGATAGATTGTGGCATCAGTCCCAGATGTCCCATCACAGGCATACCGGCACCGATAATTTTTGTTATTGTTTCAATTACTTCTTCGCCACCTTCAAGCTTAAGAGCATCAGCTCCGGTTTCCTTCATGATACGAATTGCGTTACGTACTCCGTCGAACGGATCTGCCTGATAAGAACCGAAAGGCATGTCGACAACCACCAGTGCACGCTTTACACCACGCATTACAGACTTGCCGTGATAAATCATCTGGTCGATTGTAATAGGCAATGTAGTCACATTACCCGCCATAACGTTCGATGCAGAATCACCTACCAAAATAACATCTACTCCAGCCCCGTCAACAATCTGGGCAATCGTATAATCATAAGAGGTCAACATGGAAATTTTTTCACCTCTTTCTTTCATTTCAATCAAACGGTGAGTTGTCACTTTTCGTGTATCACCAGAAAGATATCCTGCCATAAAGTTTTCTCCTTAATTTAATAAAATTGCGGCAAATGTAGTTCATTCTGACGAGTTAAGCAAGCAGGGCTTTCATCTTTTCGAATGAGAAGGCAGTAAAATCGGGGATAACCAGTTTACATTTGTCAGCAATTGCCTCTGCCGAGTTAGTCGTACACAAGCCTACGACTGCCATATTTGCAGCATTTCCGGCTTCCAGTCCGTGAAAAGAATCTTCGAATACCACACAGTTTTCGACTACTGTATCAAAGACTTCCGCTCCCAGCAGAAAACAATCCGGAGCCGGTTTCGAACGAGTAAACATCTCGGCTGTGAGAATACGGTCTACCAGCTCTTTCAGTTCAGGATGTGCCTTGTATACATTTGCCATCTTCAAGTCGTTCGAACTGGTAACAATAGCAATCTTTACACCGTGAGCACGTAAATCTTCCATAAAGGCAACTACTCCGGGAATATAATTGAAGGACATTTCTTTTTCAAACTGATTCAAACGAGCAGTAATCTCCTGCTGTTCTTTTTCCATACCCGAAAAATGTTTTGCGTAAATCTGTGTCAAAGTCTGCCCTTTGATGATGCGTCCAAAATCTTTTATCTGAGGGAAATACTGTCTACCTATCTCATCCCAAAATATGCTGTACTGAGTTTCAGTATCCATTACTACTCCATCAAAGTCGAACAAGGCTGCTATACATTTTGTTTTATCCATTCTCTTTACCATTTAGTTGATTTAACGGTACAAAGTTCCGAAATATCACGCCATATTCCTAACTTTGAGCACATAATTTTAACCAAAGTACAAAATGGAAGAAAACAATCCGCATGTTTTAGGAAATGCACCTATAGGCAAATTACTTTTACAGTATTCCATACCTGCCATCATCGGTATGACACTGACTTCATTGTACAATATCATCGACAGTATCTTTATCGGACATGGAGTAGGTGCGCTGGCCATCTCCGGACTTGCCATTACTTTCCCGCTGATGAACCTGCTTATCGCGTTCTGCACCCTGGTTGGTGTAGGAGGAGCCACTATTTCGTCTATTCGTCTGGGACAGAAAGATATAAAAGGAGCGGAAGACATTTTAGGAAATGTAACTATTCTCTGTATCGTCAATGCTATTTTTTACGGGGGAATCACACTGATATTTCTGGATGATATCTTATATTTCTTCGGTGCAAGTGAAAGTACCCTGCCCTATGCACGCGATTTCATGCAGGTTATTCTGCTGGGAAGCCCAATCTCGTATGTAATGGTAGGACTGAACAACATCATGCGTGCTACCGGTTATCCCAAGAAAGCCATGTTATCATCAATACTGACAGTAGGCTGTAACGTAATTCTTGCTCCTATCTGTATCTTTGTACTGGAGTGGGGAATAAGAGGAGCAGCCCTTTCTACTATCATGTCACAATTCGTTGGTATGATATGGGTGCTCTATCATTTCTACGATAAGAAAAGCTACATTCGCTTCAAACGTCCCAGCTTCAAGCTGAAAAAGCACATCATCATGAATATATTCGGAGTCGGTATGTCGCCTTTTATCATGAATGTATGTGCATGTTGTATCGTGATTTTTATCAATAACCGTCTGTTGACGTATGGTGGAGATCTTTCTATCGGGGCATTCGGCATCCTGAACAGAATACAAATGTTGTTTGTGATGATTGTAATGGGAATCACAATGGGAATGCAGCCCATTTCTGGCTACAACTACGGAGCACGTCATTATGACCGTGTGAAACAGACTCTCCGACTGGGTATTATAGCCGGATGTACCATTACAACTGTCGGATTCCTGATAAGCGAATTATTCCCCAGTATATTTGTGGGAATGTTTACTACCAACCATGAACTGACCGAACAGGCAACACTGGCACTTCGCATCGGTGTCATGGCATTTCCCATCATCGGAGCACAAATTGTGATTACACAGTTTTTCCAGTCAATCGGTAAAGTCAGCATCTCTATTCTGCTTTCTCTTTCCAGACAACTCGTCTTTCTGTTGCCCGGACTGGCTTTACTTCCGCCGCATTTCGGTGTGAAAGGAGTCTGGTTCAGTATGCCGCTATCGGATACATTAGCCTTTATCATGGCAGCACTAATGCTGGTTTATCACTTCCGTAAACTAAAAGCCAGACAACAATTAAACGACTGAAAATAAACTCCATACAAAGGGTACAATCAAGACATTTTCAGTTTATGTTTATACCTTTTAAAAAACTTCAGCAATTTTTCAGAAAAACATCTCGATATTTTTCTTGAAAAATTAGCTGAAGTTTTTTACTTACCTTAGCGAAGTGTTTATTTTAGGATCAACTGAAAAGTAACATAATATTGAGTACCGAAACGATGATGGCAATGGTATAAAGTACAAACGTGCTCCACCGTGAGTTGGCGTACTGCCCCATAACACGCTTTGACGAGGTGAGCGACAACTGTAAGAAAACAGTAAAAGGCAGCTGAATACTCAATACCATCTGCGAAATAATCAGTCCCTGGAACGGATTTTCAATAAAAAGAATAATCACTAGTGCCAATCCTAATGAAAGGAGCACTCCTACCTTAGAATGAATATCACGAATATTATAAGATTCTCCAAAGATACCGGCAAAAATAGAACCGGCTGCCATACCACTGGTAACAGTAGATGAAATACCAGCCATGAGCAGAGCCAGTGCAAAAATTGCGCCAGCCTGACTTCCCTAACAAGGGATCGAGCAACGATTTTGCCTGCTGAAGTTCTTCTACCGGAGTGCCGTGCACAAAGAAAGTAGTAGCAGCCAGCAAAATCATGGCACTGTTGATAGCCCATCCTATTCCCATCGACAGCAACGTATCGTAAAATTCATACTTCAAATGTTTCTTGATAGCCTGTTCGTCCTCCTTATTATATTCACGGCTCTGTACTACCTCCGAATGAAGGAACAGATTATGAGGCATGACAACTGCTCCCAATACACTCATAATAATGAGCATACTTCCCTGCGGAATACTTGGTGTCACCCACGAACGTGCAGCCAGTCCCCAGTCGACGTCTACCAGAAACAGTTCGTAAAGAAAAGAAAGACCGATAACCGATACGAAAGCAATGATTCCCCGTTCTATACGCCTGTACGAATTAGTGAAAAGCAATATCAGCACAAATACCGTAGTCAGTACGGCTCCTGCAATAATCGGTATATCAAACAACATCTCCAGTGCAATGGCTCCTCCCAATATTTCCGCCAGTGAAGTAGAGATGCTTGCCAGCACAGCACTTCCCAGTATGGGGCGTGCTATCCACTTCGGCGTATATTTATTGGCTGCCTCACTCAAACACAATCCGGTAACAATACCCAAATGCGCTACATTATGCTGAAGCACAATCAGCATGACCGTAGAAAGTGTTACTACCCACAACAGTGCATAACCATAATCGGACCCCGCAGCAAAATTAGAGGCCCAGTTCCCTGGGTCGATAAACCCCACAGTAACCAGCAGTCCGGGACCGATATATTTAAATATATCCAGACCACCCAGATATCTCTGGTGGTCTTTCCGTTTCAATTCCTTGAACAGATTCTTCCACATAACTCATTTTCTTTTTAGCTTAATAATGATATTACAATCCATCCCGAGCAAAGGTTCACGCTAATCGAAATCAAAATTGAGTGTAAGCTGACGGTCGTCCGTACGTTTCTTTGGCTTCGGAACAAGTAACTTTCTCACGCCCAGCGGAGTAAGTTCGTGTATTGTCTTGTCAGGCAATTCGTTGCACGTAATAAAATAACGGGCTTTTTTTCATTACTGCTCCCATTTTTTTTCAGTTCATAGAAACCAATGCGTGAGAAACGGCGCGACATGACAATCATTTTTGCCGAACGCACACCGATACCCGGCACACGAAGCAGAGTTTCATAATCTGCCGTATAAATATTTACAGGAAAAAACTCCGGATGCTTCAATGCCCATGCCAGCTTAGGATCGACTTCCAGATCGAGATCCGGACTAGCCTCATCTACCAGTTCATCTACCCGAAACTGATAAAACCGTAACAGCCAGTCGGCTTGATACAATCGATTTTCACGCACGAGAGGAGGTTGTTTCAGAGCAGGCAGGCGCTTGTCGTAGGTATTGACAGAAATATATCCCGAATAATACACACGTTTCATGGTAGGCTGAGCATAAAGCGCAGAAGAAACCTTCAGAATATCGCGGTCGCTTTCCGAAGTTGCCCCGACAATCATCTGCGTACTCTGTCCTGCCGGCGCAAAACGCGGGGCATGGCGGTGATGCTTCCGCTCTTCCGCACTTTCAAGTGCTCCTTCACGGATATATCTCATAGGCAGATACACACTGCGATGGTCTTTTTCAGGAGCCAACATCTTGAGATTAGCTTCGGTAGGTATTTCAAGGTTTACACTCAGACGGTCGGCATAAAGTCCGGCTTCACGAACCAGTTCTCTGCTGGCTCCGGGAATACTTTTCAGATGTATGTAGCCATTAAACCGATGAAATCGTACGTAAGTCTTTTGCCACACGTACCAGACGTTCCATGGTATAGTCAGGATTTCTCACCACTCCCGAGCTAAGAAAAAGTCCCTCGATGTAGTTTCTGCGATAAAACTCCATGGTCAGTTCGACTAACTCGCTGACAGACAAGGTAGCTCGCGGTATATCGTTGCTGATACGGTTGATACAATAAGCGCAATCGTAAATACAATAATTGGTAAGCATCACTTTCAGAAGCGAAATGCATCGTCCGTCTTCTGCAAAGCTATGGCATATCCCCCACCCTCCTACAGTATTTCCGACACCTCCCAGAGGAACGCCGTCAGGAACTGCTGGAGCGCCGCCGCATTGTGGTGGACGGTCTGGCCGAGATCGGTCTACCGCTGGAAGTCGAACCGACGGCGCGTTCTACGCGTATTTCAACATTCCAGCACCGGTTTGGACGCGTGGACGTTCTGCGAGCGTGCGCTGAAGGAAGCGCATATCGCGTTGACGCCTGGCCGCGATTTCGGCGAGGGCCACCGCGGACACGCACGTGCGTTTGTCGTTATGCTGCCTCTACGTGAGGCGTTGCGTGAAGGTTTGAATCGGCTTGGCGATTTCGTAGCCAAAGTGCGTGGCTGAGGTACTCGGCTGAAACATATGCCTGAAGCGCGATTTTTCACGCCGATGCAATCGTTTCCCGTATTGTGATCATTGGATGCCCACCCTCCTTTCCGAGGGTGGGCACCGTCATATTTGCAAATGTTGTCAAGGCATGTCGCGCAATAGGTGAAACGTTTAAACTATTATGCTGTGAACCATGGTTACATTGCATTCGCACGCCACCCGACTTGGC
>ENA-OQJO01000043-OQJO01000043.1-human-gut-metagenome-genome-assembly--contig:-NODE-43-length-15246-cov-2.074211_pt1 | contig 15246 bp, 16 predicted proteins | sample MGYA00242613_ERZ504780 | MGnify/ENA primary metagenome ERZ504780 (study PRJEB26092, sample SAMD00036368) | human gut metagenome | host: Homo sapiens | study: EMG produced TPA metagenomics assembly of...
ATCAACAAGACATCATCTGCCATCCGTATCACACATTATCCTACCGGAATCGTGGTACAGTGTCAGAATGAGCGTTCTCAGTTCCAGAACAAGGATAAGGCGATGCAGATGTTGAAGGCGAAGCTGTATCTGTTAAAGCAGGAAGAAAACGCCGAGAAGCTTTCTGACATCCGTGGCGAGATCAAGGATATCGCATGGGGCAACCAGATCCGTTCCTATGTCCTGCAGCCTTATAAGCTGGTGAAGGACCTTCGGACAAATCAGGAGGTTGCAAATGCAGATGGCGTACTGGACGGCGGTCTCGACCCTTCATCAACGCATATCTGAAGTGGATTGCCCTCGGAACCGGAGCGAAAGAGGAAGAAGCATAATTCGGCTGTGGGCAGAGCACAGTGACAAGTAAAATAAGGAGCATTTTCACCAACAGAGGACGGAAATGCTCCTTTCTGTTTTGAAGCCAAAGGCAAACAGGAGGTAAAAGTATGGGTATTATCAGAGCAGCAGTCAATGCAGTACACGGCAGTCTCGCCGATCAGTGGCTGGAGACCGTGGAACCGTATGAGATGGGGGAACATACGGTATTTACAGAGGGAATTCTGGTAAGAAAAGGCCAGAATAAAAAGGGAAGCCAGACGATTTCAAACGGTTCTGTGATCCATGTCTATGACAATCAGTTCATGATGCTGGTAGACGGCGGAAAGATCATTGATTACACCGCAGAGCCGGGCTACTTTACCGTAGACCAGTCATCGTCTCCGTCGATGTTCAGCGGATCGCTTGACGCAGCCGTAAAAGATACGTTTGAGCGCCTGAAATTCGGCGGCCAGACCCCGCATGAGCAGAGAGTTTTCTATATTAATCTGCAGGAAATCAAGGGAATCAAATTCGGAACGAGAAATCCGGTCAACTATTTCGACCAGTTCTACAATGCCGAGCTGTTCCTTCGGGCACACGGTTCCTATTCCATCCGCATCGTCGATCCGCTCCGCTTCTACGCAGAGGCTGTGCCGAGAAACGCATCCCGCGTAGAGATCGAGGATATCAACGAGCAGTATATGAACGAATTTTTAGAGGGCCTGCAGTCCTCGATCAATCAGATGGCAGCCGACGGCATCCGCATTTCGTTCGCAGCATCCAAGAGCGCCGAGCTGTCCCGCTACATGGCAGATGCGATGGATGAGAGCTGGCGGGCAATGCGCGGCATGGAGATCCAGTCCGTGGCAATCGCAAGCCTTTCCTACGATGAAGCTTCCCAGAAACTGATCCAGATGCGCAACGAAGGTGCGATGATGTCTGATCCATCGATCCGTGAGGGCTATGTACAGGGAGCGATGGCACGCAGTATGGAGAAAGCAGCAGCCAACCCAAACGGAGCCATGAACGGCTTTATGGGTGTTCAGATGGGCATGAATGCCTTCGGTTCCTCGTTTGCATCGGCGTCCGCTTCGAATCAGCAGCAGATGCAGCAGCAGGCGGCAGCCAAGGCACAGCGAGGAAGCTGCAAAAGGCGTATGGAAATGCTCCTGCGGAACGGAGAACACCGGCAATTTCTGCTCAAACTGCGGAAGTGCAAAGCCGATGGTGTGGATCTGCGGCAAGTGCGGAACGGAGAACAGCGGGAAGTTTGTTCGAACTGCGGCAGCCCGAAACCGGAAGCGGCAGGAAAATGGGTCTGCGCATGCGGGACCGAGAATACCGGCAAGTTCTGCTCGAACTGCGGAAAACCAAGACAGTAAAAGAAAACAGATAACCATCCAATACAACAGCGGCTCCGGGGAAGGAGGGATAGAATATGGAGGTTATTACATACAAATGCCCGAACTGCGGAGGCGATCTGACCTTCGATCCGGCAAGCGGAAAGTATAAATGCGAGTACTGCCTGTCCTCGTTTACACAGGAAGAAGCCGAAAGGGCGAACCCGAAAGCAGCGGAAGCGCTGAACGGGGAGGACGATGCTGCCGGTGCACAGGAAGCATCCGATGCACAGAAGGAAAGCAGTACGGAGGAAACAGAGCAGGGCGAAGCAGTTGTCTACACCTGCCCGAACTGCGGCGCCGAGATTGTGACCGATGCGACGACGGCAGCGACATACTGTTTCTACTGCCACAACCCGGTGGTGCTTTCCGGCCGGCTTTCGGGAGAATATATGCCGGATTTCGTGCTGCCGTTTAAGATCAGCAAGGAGCAGGCAATCGAGAAATTTTTGTCATTTGCGCGGAAGAAACGCTTTATTCCGAAAGACTTTTTCGAGAAAAACCAGGTACAGAAGATGACGGGTGTCTATTTCCCGTACTGGATTTACGGCGGAGACTTTGAGACGGATTACATGGCACGCGGCCGGAAGGTGAGAGTCTGGCAGACCGGTGATGTGGAGTACAAAGAGACCAGCATCTACGATGTCCGCCGGGAGGGCGAGGTCCGCGTGGACGGTCTGTCGCGCAATGCACTGACAAGGCCGACCGCGATCTGATCGAATGCGTGCAGCCCTATCGTCTGGAGGAGATGCAGCCGTTTTCTATGGGCTATCTTTCCGGATTTCAGGCGGAAAAACGTGATATCGAACAGGCGCAGATCGCACCGGAACTGAAAAAAGAACTGGAGATGATGGCGCGCGGCGCAATGCGGAACGAGGCGAACGAGTATCTCTCCCTCGAGCAGGAGAAAATGAAGCTTTCTCCAAAGCGGGAGGACTGGCGTTACGTACTGTTTCCGGTCTGGACACTGACGTATCCGGGAAAAGACGGAAAGGTTTATTACTACGCGATGAACGGCCAGACCGGCACGATCAACGGTGATTTTCCGTTTGAGCGGAAAAAAGCGCTGCTGACGTCGGTTGTGAGTGCACTTTTTGTACTGATCTTTATGCTGGTGGGAGGGTATTTCTCATGAGAAGAATGAAAAAAAGCGAGACAATATCTGCTCGGCATTTTTGCAGCCCTTCTGCTGTGCGGGATTTTTTCTGTGAATACCGTAAAAGCGGACACCCAGTATGTCTATGACAACGCATCGCTTCTTTCGGATGAGGAGGAGCAGGATCTCGAGCGTTCCTGTGCGGAGTTCGAGAGCAATACGGACATTCATATGGTGATCCTGACCGAGTACAGCAGCGGCTCCGAGGACTGTCAGGCGATTGCGGATGATTTCTATGATAAAAAGTATCCGAAGGAGCCGAACGGCGTCTGCTTTCTCATCGATATGGGACAGCGCCAGATTGTGATTTCAACGTCGGGCATTATGCAGTATTATATGTCGGACGCGGAAATCGATGACATCCTGCAGGCAGCGCAGAGCTATGCAAAAGAGGGCGACTATGCGGGGACGTTTGCAAAAATGATTACGATAACGCAGGAGTGCTTCGACCGCGGTGTTTCCGAGGCGGACTACCTGATTACAGAAGACGGCTCGATCATTCATTACCGTAAAATCAACAGTACCGAGGCAATGATTGCTGTCCTTTTAGCTGCTGTGACAGGATTTTGTGTTTATTTTGGAATCTGGAAGAGTTACAGACGAAAGAAAACCGCGGTGCAAAGGGCTATGCGGATCTGAAACGCGTAAAAATCAGAGACCGCAGGGATGCACTGATTGACCGCCATGTGTCGATGCACAAGATCCCGAGGGACGACGGAAACCACGGAGGAGGCGGTTCCGGCGGCGGAGGAGGCGGTGGCGGCGGAAGCCACGTTCACACATCCGCCAGCGGAAACAGCCACGGCGGCGGAAGTATCGGATTCTAAAAAGTCCTTGCGCATTGTGCCGGAATATGGTACGATCTTTCCTGTGAAAACAAATGTATTTCCTGGAAAGAACATAGAAACAGAGGATTGCCATGAGAGAAGAGAAAACAAAGTATTATGTAATCAAAGAAAAGGCGGTTCCGGAGGTCCTTTTGAAGGTCATCGAGGCCAAACGGTTGATGGATATGCAGGAGCTTACCGTGCAGCAGGCAACGGAAAAAGCGGGAATCAGCAGAAGCTCTTTCTATAAATACAAAGATGATATTCTTCCTTTTCATGACAATGCAAAAGGAAAAACGATTACGTTTATTCTGCAGATGGACGATGAGCCGGGACTGCTTTCCGATGTGCTGAAGATTATCGCCGGGTTTCACGGAAACATTCTGACCATTCATCAGACGATTCCGTTAAACGGCGTGGCGTCACTGACGATCAGTGTGGATATCGCGGAAGACCGGGGAGACGCCTCGGAGATGATCAACGAGATTGAGTCCAGACAGGGAGTTCATTATTTTAAAATCTTAGGACAGGAGTCCTGAAAAAGAAAAAGCAAGAGAGGGACAAAAGAGATGATTCAGATTGCAGTATTAGGATATGGCACCGTTGGTTCCGGCGTGGTAGAAGTCATCAACACGAACCATGACAGCATCAACAAGAGAGCAGAGAACGAGATTAATATCAAATACGTTCTGGATTTAAGAGATTTCCCGGGAGATCCAGTGGAAAAAGTGCTGGTACATGATTACGAAGTGATCGCAAACGATCCGGAGGTTGATATTGTTGTCGAGGTCATGGGCGGCGTTGAGCCGGCTTACACCTTCACAAAACGTGCGCTGGAGGCTGGAAAGAGCGTCTGCACATCCAACAAAGAGCTGGTGGCAAGACACGGTACCGAGCTTCTTGCAATTGCAAAAGAGCACGGCGCAAACTATCTGTTTGAGGCAAGCTGCGGCGGCGGTATCCCGATCATCCGTCCGTTAAACTCCTCCCTGACTGCAGATGAGATCGATGAAGTAACTGGTATCTTAAATGGTACCACGAACTATATCTTAAGCAAAATGGCAAGCGACGGTTCCGATTTCGCGGATGTATTAAAAGAGGCACAGCGCCTCGGCTACGCAGAGCGCAACCCGGAAGCAGATGTAGAAGGCTACGATGCGTGCCGTAAAATTGCGATTCTTTCTTCTCTTGCTTATGGAAAAGAAGTCAATTACGAAGAGGTTTACACCGAGGGAATCACAAAGATCACCGCAGAGGATATCAAATATGCGACCTCGATGGGAACCGCAATCAAACTGCTCGCAACAAGCCGCAAGGTGGGTGATCAGTATTACGCCATGGTAAGCCCGGTGATGATTGACGCGAAAAACCCGCTGTACAGCGTAAACGGTGTCTTCAACGCCATCTTCATCCACGGAAATGTACTGGGTGATGCGATGTTCTACGGAAGCGGAGCAGGAAAGCTTCCGACCGCAAGTGCCGTTGTAGCCGATGTCGTAGACTGCGCAAAGAACAAAGGCAGAAACATCATGATGAGCTGGAGCGAGGAAAAACTGGACCTGCTGCAGATCGATGATGTAAAGAGCCGCTTCTTCGTCCGCGTGTCCGGCCACGCCGCAGAGCGCCAGAGTGAGATCGAGGAGCTGTTCGGAAAAGTAGAAATCGTAGCAGTTCCAAGTCTGTCCGAGGAGTTCGCATTCATCACAGGCGAAATCACAGAGCAGGAGTACAGAGAAAAAGCAGAGAAACTCGACGGAATCCAGAGCAGAATCCGCGCGAGAATTTAAGATCTCGAAATAGACATAACTAAAAAGACGTTTCACAGCCGTAAAGCAAGGGGTGTGAAACGTCTTTTTAATTATCTTAAGATTATTTTTAAAGATCTGTGCCGGATCCAAAGGAATCCGTATCATATCCCACCGGTTCCGATGCCGGATACAGGATATCTTTCCGTTCCTGATAGAACGCAGCCATCGTGATCTGCATATACGGCATCACCCATAAGAAGCCGATGGCGCAGGAGCAGGATGCGAGGATCTCAAGTCCTAAAAAGCTGAGGAGCAGCAGAATGTAGCGGAAGAAATTCTTTTCATCAGCACAAAGCTCTGACGGATCGCCTGGATCGGGCCGATGCCGGGAGTGTCGTTCATCACGAAGGTGGAAAGGGAAAACGGAACCAGCACCAGCGTGGAAACGAGAGAGCCGATCAGCTTATAAACGTAAACATTCATGAGCGAAGAAAGCTCGGCGTCAATGGAAAGTGCAGTTCCAAGCGTCAGTTCCGCACTCGGGGAGGAAAGATACTGGAAGCCCGGGATGCTGGAAATCAGGGCGATCACGGAGCTGATGCCGTTGATGATAAGGAACATCAGCACGTACTGGTCCGGGTGGTGATAGAAAGCGTAGAGCATATCACCGACGGAAATCGGTTCCCCGCGCAGCGTCGAGAGGCAGATTTTTAAGTAGCCTGCCTGGAAGAGGCTGAGGAGCAGGGAAAACAGGAACAGCGTCAGATTCAGAAAAATGATATCGTACAGCGTTGTGCCTGAAAAAATCAGCGTCGGGATGAGGGAGCAGGAGAAGGTGAGAAACAGGTTGATCGCGGTTGCGCCCACCAGCGTGCCGCATCGGCCTGCCATGGCCTCACGGGCCTGCTTTTTCAGTTCTGAAAATTTCTGTTTTTGTCCGTTCATGAAAAATCCTTTCTGGTACCTAAATAGTATTTCCGTCGGTGGTTGTTCCGTTATCCGGTGTCATCTGGTATTCCTGCATGTACTGATTGTAATACCGCTCGAGCAGGTTGGTGCTGCCGCCGCTGACCATGTTGAAAAGCAGGAAAGAAGCATACATGCAGATACCGACAATGATGCCGATGGTACAGCCCGCCAGACCGGCTTTTGCCGTGCCGCTCATGCGTCCTGCGCCGCGGCTTAAAAGGGCGAAGATCACGCCGAGCGAGCCGAAAAACAGGGAACCCATGTTGAGCATGAACAAAAAAGGAGCAGATCGCCATGACCATCGAAGCGGCCGCAAGGGCCTGCGAACCCGTCTTGCGCGGCGGCTGTACGGGAGGCTGCTGCTGGTAATGCTGATACGGTCCGGGACGCTGGCCCTCAGGCACGCCGTACGGATGGGAGGACTGATAGGAATCTCCGGACTCATTAGTGTTTGGATCGTAATTTTCTGGTGTCATAAAATGTCCTTTCTTCTGCAAAAAAGCGCGGTTTCACACGCAGTCTGTCAAAAAAGCTATAGTAAAGATTTTATCATGTAAGGTTGACAAAAACAAGACCTATTGATAAGGTAATAGAGTGGCTGTTCCGCCAAGGGTCCCGCTTTTTATGCGGGAAAAACAGAGAAGGAACAGCGTGTTTTGGAAGAGACAACAGGAGGAATTTACCTATGGATATGAATCAGGTATTGGCAGCCGAGCTGAACGTCAAACCGTGGCAGGTAGAAGCTGCAGTGAAACTGATTGACGAGGGAAACACGATCCCTTTTATTTCACGATATCGAAAAGAAGCAACAGGTTCCTTAAACGATGAGATACTGCGAAATCTGTACGACCGTCTGATGTACCTGCGCAGTTTAAATGACCGCAAGGCCGTTGTCCTTGCGAGCATCGAGGAGCAGGGCAAGCTGACCGCAGAACTGAAAAAATCCATCGAAGAGGCCGCAACTCTCGTGGTCGTAGAGGATTTATACCGCCCGTACCGTCCGAAACGCCGGACGCGTGCGACGATCGCAAAAGAAAAGGACTGGAGCCGCTGGCGAATATCATTCTTCTGCAGATGACAAAAGAGCCGCTCGAAAAAGAGGCAGAGGTTTTTGTTTCAGAAGAAAAGGAAGTCAAAACGGCAAAAGACGCCATTGCTGGTGCCTGCGACATCATCGCCGAGAGCATTTCCGATGAGGCCGATTACCGTATGGAGATCCGCCGCAGAACCGAGGCGAAGGGCCTGATCGTCTCGACAGCAAAGGATGAGAAAGCAGAGTCCGTTTACGAGAATTACTATGAGTTTTCCGAGCCGGTATCGAAAATTGCCGGACACCGTGTGCTGGCACTGAACCGCGGTGAGAAAGAAAAATTCCTGAACGTCAAAATTGAGGCGCCGACGGAAGAAATCCTGCGTTATCTCGAGAAAAAAATCATCACCAAAGAGAATCCGCAGACAAAGCCGGTTCTGCAGGCGACCATCGAGGATGCCTACAACCGTCTGATCGCTCCGGCCATCGAGCGTGAGGTCAGAAATCAGCTCACCGAAAAGGCAGAGGACGGTGCGATCAAGGTCTTTGGAAAGAACCTTGAGCAGCTTCTGATGCAGCCGCCGATCGCAGGCCAGGTTGTCCTTGGATGGGACCCGGCGTTCCGTACGGGATGCAAGCTGGCCGTTGTCGATGCGACCGGAAAAGTGCTCGACACCACCGTTGTTTACCCGACGGCGCCGACGAACGAGAAGAAGATTGCAGCAGCAAAAGCGACCGTAAAAGATCTGATCCACAAATACGGCGTCACCCTGATTTCTGTCGGAAACGGAACTGCAAGCCGTGAGTCCGAGCAGATCATCGTCGAGATCTTAAAAGAGATCCCGGAGAAGGTTGCGTATGTGATCACAAACGAGGCAGGAGCGTCCGTTTACTCCGCAAGCAAGCTGGCAACCGAGGAATTTCCAAACTTTGATGTCGGACAGCGAAGCGCCGCTTCCATCGCACGCCGTGTGCAGGATCCGCTGGCAGAGCTTGTCAAAATCGATCCGAAATCCATCGGTGTCGGCCAGTATCAGCACGATATGAACCAGAAGAAGCTCGGCGAGGCGCTCGGCGGTGTCGTTGAGGACTGCGTGAATAAAGTCGGTGTGGATCTGAACACGGCATCTGCGTCGCTGCTGGAATACATTTCCGGTGTCAGCAAGGTGATAGCAAAAAACAATCGTGGCATACCGCGAGGAGAACGGCCGTTTCGAGAGCAGAAAAGAGCTCCTGAAAGTGGCAAAACTCGGACCGAAGGCGTTTGAGCAGTGCGCGGGCTTTATGCGCATTACCGGCGGCAAAAATCCGCTGGACGGCACAAGCGTTCATCCGGAGAGCTACGAGGCAGTCGAGAAGCTGTTCGCAAAGTTAAATATGAAGACAGAGCAGATCAGCGAGGGACCGACGGCGTTCTTCATCAAAGATTACAAGAAGATGGCAGAGGAGATCGGTGTCGGCGAGATTACGCTGCGCGATATCATCAAAGAGCTGCAGAAGCCTGGCCGTGACCCGCGTGACGAGATGCCGCGCCCGATCCTGCGCACCGACGTGCTCGATATGAAGGACCTGAAGGTCGGCATGATCTTAAAGGGAACCGTGCGCAACGTCATTGACTTCGGTGCATTCGTCGATATCGGCGTGCATCAGGACGGACTCGTCCACATTTCCCAGATGACGAAACGCTTCATCAAGCATCCGCTGGAGGCTGTGAGCGTCGGCGATATCGTGGAAGTGAAGGTCATCAGCCTTGATCTGGCGAAGAAGCGGATCGGGCTGTCGATGCTGCTGGATAAATAAAGTGTGATATGTGGGTTGCCCGAAAGAAAACAGGGGCAGCCCGCGGTGTATCAAAGGGGGATTACCATGAATGAGGAAGAAGTGCTGGTCGGACGGATTCAGGATCTGGCAGAGCAGTGTTATCACAGGGATGTTCCGTCACACACGGAGTTTCTGACGCTGGCGGAGCAGGATCTGTTCTACCGTACGGTAAATAAAATCCCGGGCGTGCGTTACGTGCTGTCCGGCGGATACGAGGCGGCAGAGCGGAAAGCGGCGCTGTTTCTGCCATCCTATGCAGAGGACGGTGATGCGTCGATGCTTCCGATCGCAGTCGTGCGCATCAGCCCGCTGAATGAAAAATTTGCGGATGCGCTGTCACACCGTGATTTCTTAGGATCACTGATGAATCTCGGCGTGGAGCGGTATAAGCTTGGAGACATTCTGATCGATGGAAACCAGGCGTATCTGATCTGTATGGCGGATATGGCGGACTACATCTGTGCGGAGCTGAAAAAAGTGCGCCATACGAGCGTGTACTGTGAAGTCGAGGCGGGACTGCCGGAGGAGCTGACGGAGCCGAAAACCGAGCGGAAAGAAGGCTCCGTCGCTTCCGTGCGGCTCGATGCGGTGCTGTCGCTGGCGTTCAGCAGTTCGCGGAGCAAAATGGTGCCGCTGATCGAGGGCGGCCAGGTGTTTATCAACGGAAAGCTGGTGACGTCGCCGAGCGCGTCATTAAAAGAGGACGATCTCGTGACCGTGCGCCATATGGGAAAATTCCGCTATGTTGGCGTGCAGAATCAGACGAAAAAGGGAAGGCTGTACGTGGCTGTTGAACGATTTGTCTCATAATAGATATTTTGAGGGATTTTACAGGAAAAGACCATTGACAGTGTTTGTAAAAAGACGGTATTATAGAGGGTATGTAGAAGGTCCGCAGTTATGAGAATTTTCATGAAATTTTTCATACAGAAGCGGACTGCGAAGATTACGTATCAGGAAGGCAGGAAGAAAAAATGGGAAAAATTATACTGACCGGCGACCGACCGACCGGCAAGCTGCATGTAGGACATTACGTTGGTTCACTGCGCCGCCGCGTGGAGCTGCAGAACTCCGGTGAATTCGATAAAATTTACATCATGATTGCAGACGCACAGGCGCTGACCGACAATGCGGACAACCCGGAGAAGGTGCGCCAGAACATTCTGGAGGTAGCGCTGGATTACCTTTCCTGCGGACTTGATCCGGAAAAGAGCACCATCTTTATCCAGTCTCAGATTCCGGAACTGTGCGAGCTTCTTTCTATTATATGAATCTCGTTACGGTTTCCAGACTGCAGAGAAATCCAACCGTAAAATCGGAGATCCAGATGAGAAACTTTGAGGCGAGCATCCCGGTTGGATTCTTCACCTACCCGATCAGCCAGGCAGCCGATATCACTGCATTCAAGGCAACGACCGTTCCGGTTGGAGAGGATCAGATGCCGATGATCGAGCAGACACAGGAGATCGTCCACAAATTCAATACGGTTTATGGCGAGGCACTTGTGCAGCCGAAGATTATGTTGCCGGAGAATGATTCCTGCAGACGTCTGCCGGGTATCGATGGAAAAGCGAAGATGAGTAAATCGCTTGGAAACTGCATTTACCTGTCCGAGGAGCCGGATGAGATCAAGAAAAAAGTCATGAGCATGTACACCGACCCGGATCACATCAAGATCACCGACCCGGGCAAGATCGAGGGAAATACCGTATTTACTTATCTCGATGCATTCTGCCATCCGGAGCACTTCGAGCGCTATCTGCCGGATTACGCAAATCTCGACGAGTTGAAAGCACATTACCAGAGAGGCGGCCTTGGCGATGTCAAAGTGAAGAAGTTCCTGAACAATGTACTGCAGGAGACCTTAGAGCCGATCCGCAATCGCAGAAAAGAACTGGAAAAAGACATTCCGGCGATCTATGAGATGCTGAAAAAAGGCAGCGAAGAGGCAGAAAAAGTTGCCGCTCAGACACTGGCGGATGTCAAAGCAGCCATGAAAATCAACTATTTTGATGATCTGGACCTGATCCGTTCCCAGGCAGAGCGTTACGGCAAATAATTACCAATAGAAGATAAATGGAAAAAGCGGACATTATGGTTCCGCTTTTTCTGTTGCAGGGCGGACGAAAGTTCGGAGTCCTGCGGTCAGAGAGGATAGCATATGGTCATACATGGATTTCAAAAGCTGACGCTGCTGGATTACCCGGGCAAGGTGGCGTGCACATTGTTTTCGGGCGGATGTAATTTCCGCTGCCCGTTCTGCCAGAACGGAAATCTCGTGCAGCATCCCGAATGGGAGCCGGTGATTCCGGAGGAGGAGATTTTTGCAGTGCTCGAAAAGCGGTGCGGCGTGCTGGACGGCGTCTGCGTGACGGGCGGTGAGCCGACGCTGGATCCGGATCTGGAGCGGTTCGTGACGAAAATTAAGGAACTGGGATATCTTGTGAAGCTCGATACGAATGGATACCGGCCGGAGATTTTGAAAAAGCTGGTGGAAGAGAAGAAAATCGATTACGTCGCCATGGACATCAAAAATGCGCCGTCCCGGTACGGCGAGACGGCGGGCGTGAAAAAGATCGATGTGATGCGGATCAATGAGTCGGTCGAGTTTTTAAAGAGCGGCGTGGTGGACTATGAGTTCCGGACAACGCTCTGCAAAGAGCTGCATGGAAGGGAAGAGATCGAAGCGATCGGAAAGTGGCTTTCCGGGGCAAAACGGTACTTCCTGCAGAATTACCGGGAATCGGATTATGTGATTGATCCGAGGTTCTCGGGGTATGCGCGGGAGCAGCTCGAGCGGTTCTGCGAGATCCTGCGCGGAAAGATTGAGACGGTGGAGATCCGCGGCGTGGATTAAAAAACGCTTTAAAGCGTGCGGTACCAGTAGCCGAAGCGGGCATCGGGCGCGAGCTCGGATGGGCGCATCGCCTGCTTAAAGTGGAAAAAGCCGAAGAGGCTTGCCATGAACTGCTCATTCGGCGTGTAGACGCCGGGGACGCCGAAATACCAGAGTTCCTGCTGGTCGCGGTTCCGGGCGAGGAGCAGATGGCGATAGGACGAGGAGCCATGGAGGACGAAGCGGTTCGCATCCACCGAAAGACCGGCGGCGCGGAGCTGTGGAAGATCGTCGAGTGATAGGCGCAGGCAGTCGGTCAGATCATCATCTGGGAACGGATGGAACTCCGGGAACTGGTCCTGAAGCTGGAGATAGAGAGCAGCCCGGGACGGCGGCACGGCTGCTGCGGCGGGAAAATCGGCGGAAGTCATATGTAGCGGCTGGGCGGTAGAATCCGGGATGGGCTGCGGCGGTTCCGGGTTGGCAGAGGGATAGCTTTCTGCGGTTTTCACAGATTCCGCGGATGCGGGATAGAGTGTGTTGGCGGATGATTGCGTGATCCTGTCTGCAGGAACGGTGTTTACCGTGTCAGTTGATGTGGATTCTGTGGAGACGGTGGATTCCGGGTTGGAATTTTGTGGATAAAGTTCGGAATTGCTGCTGAATTCTGTGGAAAGTTCATCGAACTGTGCTTTTGAAGCGTCTGATGATGGCAGGGACTGCGCAGGTACGGCGGGATCCAGAGGTTCGGGTGTTTCGGCAGTTTTCTCTTCGGTCGGTCTGGTACCATTGTCTGCGGATGTTTTGGGCTCCTGCGGGAGCGTGGGCGAGAAAAACTCCGGCTGAATCGGAAGATCGTCCCACTGGGTGGCGATGACGCCGGTCTGGCGGCAGAGCAGGATCAGACCGCCAAGCTCGTCGAGCGTGACATCCGTCTGCCCAATGGCATCGGAGTGCGTGAAGAGTTTTCCACTCGTAGAAGAGCGCCCCGCAAGGAGATTTCCGAGCGGAATGCCGTACATCCGCCCTGACCGGCGGATAAATCCGTAGACCGTGACCGAGGTCTCCGGCGGAAGCGACGGCGATTTGATCTGGAAGTCCATGCGGCAGAAGCCGTTCTGCGACTCCACGCGGACAAAGCCGCAGCATCCGCCCTTGCGGTTGTTCGGGTATTCGTATAGATAGGCAATGAAACGCCGGTAATCAGACATAAAAACCTCCTGCATAGAAGTAAAAAGAGTAGAAAAAGATACTGCGCTACAGTTCACGATATGCGGGAAGGACAGAAAATATACGCAGAGAAGAAAGGAAGTGCACAATGGAAGAAGAAACAAAGCTGGAAACGCCGGAGGAAAAAGCGCACCGGAAAGAACGGGAACGCTTCATGCGCCAGGCGATTACGCAGGCGAAGAAAGCGGAAAAGCTGATGGAAGTGCCGATCGGCTGTGTGATTGTGTACGAGGGAAAGGTGATTGCGCGGGGATATAACCGCAGAAATACGGATAAAAACACGCTGTCCCACGCGGAACTGAATGCGATCCGGAAAGCCAGCAAAAAGCTCGGCGACTGGCGGCTGGAGGGCTGTACGTTGTATGTCACCCTGGAACCATGCCAGATGTGCGCCGGTGCGATCGTACAGGCAAGAGTCAGCGAAGTCGTCATCGGCAGCATGAACCCGAAGGCGGGCTGCGCGGGATCGATCTTAAATATGCTGGAAATGCACGAGTTTAACCATCAGGTGAAGGTCGAGCGCGGCGTGCTGAAAGAAGAGTGCTCGGAGATGCTGAGTGCGTTTTTCCGGAGACTGCGGGTGGTGAAAAAGAAGAAAAAAGAAGAGAGGGAGAGGGCGGAAGAAGGGAAAGAATAAAAGAAGAGGCAGCATCGGGATGGGATGCTGCCTGAGGAAGATTATTTGTTTGAGTAAGCTGCACTTTCGAATTTGATTTCTGCAAAAAAATACAATCCCCGCATTTCCAGCAGAAACCATGCAGAAACCATCGAAAAAATCATTGACGAATCCCGAAAAAAGCACTATAATATATGATGTATTTGACAAAATACGGAGAAGTACCCAAGAGGCTGAAGGGTCTGGCTTCGAACACCAGTAGGTCGGAAACGGCGCAAGGGTTCAAATCCCTTCTTCTCCGCTATGCAAAAAAGAGACAGCAAAAAGATTGAAAAATCGAAAAAGCTGTCTCTTTTTCTGTAAGAAATTATGAAACAGATGAAAAACAAAAGAAATAAAGACAGAAAAAGCATCGCCAGTTCACGAAAAGGGACCGATGCACAACAAAGCAAAATAAAAAGGAGAGACAATACATGGCGCAGTTACCACAGGAATTTCTGACCCGCATGCAGGAAATGCTGGGCGATGAATTTGATGCATTTTTAACTTCCTACGACGCACCCCGCACAGCCGGGCTGCGTGTGAATACAAAAAAATGCCGGACCGAAGATTTCCCGCCGCTTGTTCCGGGAACGTGGAAGAAAATTCCGTGGATTCCAAACGGCTATTTCGTGCCGGACGGCATGCGCATGGGCCAGTCTCCGCTGTATGCGGCAGGCGTCTTCTATCTGCAGGAGCCAAGCGCCATGACCCCGGCGTCCCGCCTCCCGATCGAACCGGGTGAGCGTGTGCTCGATCTCTGCGCCGCACCGGGCGGCAAGGCAACCGAGCTGAATGCGTGCCTGAAAGGAACCGGCCTTCTCGTCGCCAATGACATCAGCAACGCCCGCGCCAAAGCACTGCTGCGCAATCTGGAGCTGTTCGGAAGCGAAAACGTGCTTGTCACTAATGAGACACCGGCAGGCCTTGCAGACGTCTTCCCGGGCTTCTTCGATAAAATCCTCGTGGATGCACCGTGCTCCGGCGAGGGCATGTTCCGGAAAGACGAGGCAGTCATCGGCACCTGGACCCCGGAGCGGCCGGATTTCTTTGCGGAGCTGCAGCGCGAGATCACCTCGAATGCCGTAAAAATGCTACGTCCGGGCGGCCTCATGATGTATTCGACGTGTACCTTCGCCCCGCAGGAGGACGAGGGAACCGTTTCTTTCCTTCTGGAAAACTTCCCGGAAATGGAACTGATCGAGATGGAAGGCTACGAA
>ENA-OQJO01000044-OQJO01000044.1-human-gut-metagenome-genome-assembly--contig:-NODE-44-length-15151-cov-1.858693_pt1 | contig 15151 bp, 15 predicted proteins | sample MGYA00242613_ERZ504780 | MGnify/ENA primary metagenome ERZ504780 (study PRJEB26092, sample SAMD00036368) | human gut metagenome | host: Homo sapiens | study: EMG produced TPA metagenomics assembly of...
AATGACCTTTTTCAAGGCATCCACATTGACTGCAAGCTCTGGGTCATTCTTCGCAGCAAGCTCCGCAACCGTCAGCTTGTTTCGGACATTTCCCGACAGATACTCGTCTGCGGCTGCATAGGAAACAGGCTCACAGTTCGGTACTTTGAAGATAACACCTTGTAAATCCTGCACAAGCTCAACCTGCGTTTTGCCTGTGAGCTGTCCCATATAAGGCAAATCAACACGGGCTTTCTCTCCGATAGAGAGGGCAAGGGCTTCGCTTGCAGTTTCAACCGAAGTTACTTCTCGGTGGGGTTTGATAGTCCGCTTCGTGAACATATCTGCCTTCCGTTTGAAGTTGCCCTCATCATCAAGCACCTCCAGAGAACATAAAAGGAAGTAGCTCTCATCTGAAGCAAAAGCAAGATAGTTTCCTCGGCTGTTGATTAGACCGTATTTTGCGGTATAAACATCATACAGACGGTTGAGGTTTTCCTGCTCGGTGCATATCATTTCCTCTGGGTAATCCTCGGTCTGATACTCTATGAGCTTACGCACACAGTCACGGATTTGGATAAGTCCCTTAATACGGTTTTCTGCGGTCATCGACACAGAAGCAGGGTGCATACGGTCATTCTCTCGGAAGTAAACCCTGCCGTCCACCAGAGTAAAAGAGAAGTTACGCACATTCGGGTCAGCATGAACGGAAAGCTCCTGCTCATCGGAGATTTCATCAACCCCATTATCAAGCTCTGGGATTTCTCCGTTTATCCTCTGAACTGCATTGGACAGAAGCTCGGAAAGCGGTATATCCTTACGGGCTTTACAGACAGGCTCAAAAGTACCAAAGCGTGTGCTTTCCATCTTTATCTCGCCCAACACCATTTCGGGGTGTTCGACAAAATATCTGTTCATCGTAACACCGTTTTCGTCCGTATCAAGGTGTACCCAGTCTGGCTCTATATCCATCACTCGGTCACGCTTTTGCAGGATAAGAATATCGCTCGTGACCTCCGTGCCTGCGTTTGCCTTAAAGGTGTTGTCTGGCAGACGGATAGCACCTAAAAGCTCGGCTCTCTGGGCAATATACTTGCGTACCTCTGGACTTGCTTTATCCATCGTACCCTTTGAGGTAATGAACATCACAACGCCGCCGACACGAACTTTATCCAGAGCCTTTGCAAAAAAGTAGTCGTGTATGAGGAATTTCTGAGCGTTGTATCGGCTGTCATTGACCCTTATCTCCCCAAAAGGCACATTGCCGAGGACTACATCAAAATGGTCGTCTGGGAGATTTGTTTTCTCAAAGCCCTCAATGGCAATGTTCGCTTTTTGGTAGAGCTGCTTTGCAATCCTGCCTGTGAGAGAGTCGATTTCCACGCCGTGGAGCTTGCTGTTTTGCATACTTTCGGGAAGCAGACCAAAGAAATTGCCTGTACCGCAGGACGGCTCCAAGATATTACCCTGTGAAAAGCCCAGGCGGTCAAGTGCGTCATACATCGCCTTGATAACAACAGGCGGCGTATAAAAAGCGGTCAGCGTTGACTCCATAGCGGCACGGTATTCCTCTGGGGAAAGGCTGGCATATAGCTCCTTAAATTCCTCCGCCCACGCCGCATTGTGTTCATCAAATGCCATAGAAAGCCGCCCCAACCGACATACCGAGATAGGACTTCCTGTTCTTCGGGTGTGGCAAGGCGGTTTTCGATTTCAAGCTCGTGCAGCAGGTTGATTGCCGCCATATTGTTACGGAACTTTTCTTTTGCTCCGCCGACACCGATGGCGTCATCGGTAATACGGAAATTATGACGGTCAGTAACAAGAACGGCAGGAGTTTCCGTTTTTTCTTCGGGTGGTAATTCGGTTTTTTCCTGTTCCAATAGCTTTTGGATATAGCCGATTTTCTCCACTCGGTTTATCGGAAAGCCCACATTGTTCTGGAATGTGATGTCACGCAGAGACACATCGCCGCTGATTTTCCCGATGCTCTCAATAAGATATTTACGGTTATCTATGATGATTTCCCTGCCTATGAGGTCATCTGCGGATTGCTCCATTTCAATGGCAGGAGCTTCTGAGCCATTCAGTTTATCGGCATACGCATGTGGTTTTTCTTCGGTTTCCTCGGCTGTCCTGTACCAATCACTTTCGGTAGCCATAATCTCATCAAGGAGCTTCTCGTCCTCTGGGGTCAGCTCGGTGTGCTGTTTCAAGAATGGGATAAACTCATCTCTGCCACGGAGCAGGCTTTCTCGGTCATCTCCATATAGCTGTTCGCCCTTTGGCGATAAGGCATAATCGTAAAAATTCTTAATGTGGGCAATTAAATCGCCCTCACCATCGCCAATATCAAACCGCCCTTCATAGTTAAATTCCTCGCCGCCGATAACAGCCTTGATAACAAAATCTGTTTTGTGATACCACCCGATATTTTTATCGCCCTCACGCTCACGGTGCTGTTTCTCGTCCAAAATACCAAGCAACTTATTACCCAGAGCAAAGCTCAAATCCGTATAGCGGTCATTAAGCTGTCTGTCATAAAAGGCAGGGTGTTCGGAAAAACCGATAGAAAACTGTATTCCGTCCTGCTTTTTCTCGGACGATGCTTCTGTTCTCTGTTTCTCAGTTACGACCACCTTCAGATGGTCGTTTGCAGGATTTTCCGTTAGCTTTTCTTCAAAGTCGGCTCGGCTGTATTCCTGCCCCAAGATAGGGAACTCGGCATTTTGCAGATAGACCTTTTCCTCGGTAAGTGTTGCAATCTCATATTTATCCGCACCGATATACACCACATCGCTCTCATTGTAGAGGTAGCGGAGTGGGTGCAGCTCCCTTAATTCCTCGGTAAACTTCCACCCATTACTACGGCTGAAAGCTGAGGTCGTTTTCCATTGTACCTGTGCAAGAAAGTCTATGAGCTGTTGAACAGTTGAGGGGTCGGATAAGTGCTGTTCCATTTGCTCGGCGGTAACATCTGCAAGGTCGCCTCGCCCCACAACAGGTAACAGGTCTTTTTCGTACCTGTCCAAGTCACGGATAAAGTCAGATAGCCGCAAAGCAAGGGTATCCCGTTTGTCGGCAGGCGGCAAGTCACGGTGGGCGTCAATAAAACGCTGCCTTGCTATTTTCCTCTGGGTGTCAATCTCATATTGGGGAGCTGACACGCTCTCCAGATAATCGGCATAATGGTCTTTTTCTTTCGGATTAAGATAGCGGTTATCCTTAATCAGCTCACGCAGACGCTTTTCAACCTGTGACCATTTCAACACAAGATCGTGATTGGTATAAGTGCCGTTTCGGTCAATGGCAAGACCTTTGCTGTCATACCAAGAATGACCGCTGAAACCATCGGGGAAGATGTGCGTACCGCCGCCCGTTCCATACTCATTTTTAAGGAACTCAATATTTTTCTGTCTGTCCACGCCCTTTTGGAATTGGCGGTAGATGCGGTATTTTCCGTCCGCAACACCGCTGCCTTTCTGAAGTACGGAGTCAATATCTTCTTTGGAAATAGCAAAAGCAGAGGCTTTTTCGTCCTCTGCTTTTGCTATCATTTCGATTTGTTCATCTACGGTTGGAAGATTGACCCTAACCTCATCCTCTTTGGCAACGCTTACTTGTAAATCAGTTCGGTCAGTATCACTTCCTCCGCTTGGCTGCGGATGTTGTTCATCAGTCCGACCCACTGCATCGGTGCTTTCTCTTTCAGTTCCTCTGTCACGCCCTGCTCGGCTGAGAGCTGCTTCGTCAGAAGCTCCAACCTCTGGAGTGCTGTCTGCTCTACCTCGTGCAGATGCCCGTTCAGCCTGCCCGATGTCAGCAGATTGAGATAGGTCACTCGCTTGTGCTTCTCCAGATAATCCCTGTGCATCAAAGCGTACCTGCCAAGCGGAAGCTCTGGCTCTGTCGGTAATGTTAGGTCGGGAATAAGATAATCCCCCTGTCTGCTGTAAGTGATTTCGCTCATTGTATTCGCTCCTTTCGGGTTGTTGTCTGTCTTTATCATACTGAGCCTGCGTTCTTTGTGCAAAGGTGCGATTCTGGTCTTTTTCCGCCATTTGCACATTTCGGATAGACTGTGAGATTTCCCGTAACGCCATTTCCGCAATATCGCTCGTGGCAACGCCGATGGCGTTTATCGTTGCAGGGGTATTGAAATTTACAATATCCGCAAAATCCTCTCGGTCAAAAAAACTCATTCGTATCCAGACCGCAGCGGCTGATCAGCATAAAAGCAACGCTGTTTGCTGCCAGCCGCCTGTAAATGACTTCTATATTAAAGTCGTCCAGTTCTTCCAAAAAGCTGTCTTTCGTGCAGTCCTTTAACTGAGAAAAATAGTCTTGCAGATTGTCCTCCACGGCGTTCTTTGCCGTTTCCATTAAGGCAGAAGCAAGGTCAGTGCTTCCCACATCTCCAAACCTGTCCGAGAGCCTTTCCATAACAGTCTGCTCGTATCGCTCATCCATCTGCCATATCGGAACAGGGCGGCTGCCATAATAGCCCTCGTGGGTGTCGGACATATCAAATAGTATTTCAGCGTATTCCTGCGACCTTTCGGGTCAAATACGGCAATACCCTTGCTGTCCTTATTGACCCAACGCTTGAACTGCCTGTTCCAAGTTTCGAGCTTCGCAACGGCGACAGCATCGGGGCGTTGGGCGTATATTAAAAGCTGTTCGTCAAAACGGCATTTATAGTTGCGGCAGGCAGAGGACAGAAAGCCCTGCCACGCCTGCGGATTTTTTGCAACTGCAACGCCTGTACGCCGATACAGCTCTGTGATTAGCTGATACTTCGCAGCCATTCAACCTACACCTCCTTATCGTTTCTGTTTCAAATATTCCTGTTTACTCACTCCGCACCACCGCCAAGAAAAGAAATGACCTTGTTCGATTTAATGCTCTTTTGCAGGTCATTGATGAGGGTAATATCCGCAACCGTAATGCCCTGCATAGAAAGAATATCGTCCATAGTCATAGCGGCAATCGCTTTTTCATCGGTAAAGCCTGCTTCCAAGACTTTATTCAAGACCTTGACGGCTTTCTGATTAACAGCCATATTCTAAATCCTCCTTATCGTTCTAAATCCTTGTGCTTCGGTGTTTTCTGCGGCGTTTGTTCCGCAGGTTTCGGCTCATAGGTCGCCCCGTTTTTCTGCATACGCTCGGCAAACTCGCAGATGTGGTACAGATTGCTGCCGACTTCGGTATGGTATTCATCAATAAAGCGGCAGGGATACTCCCGTTTCTCTCCCCAAGAGGTCGTGACAATGACCTTTCCGCCGTCTGGGATACGGAACAGTTCTTTATATTGAGGGTCAATAAAGCGGATACCTTGTTCCGCTTTCTGGATATGCTTATCAAGCCATTCCTTCACATAACAATAGCAGTAAAAATTATAGTCGCCTTTGGTGGGATTGCACCGAAGCAGAAAAGCGTGTTTCTCCGTATCCACACGGAAACCGTACTCAGTACAATAGTTGCCCTTTATCGCACTTTCGGGAAAATGCCTTGCAAACGCACTCATATCATAGCGGTTATGCAAAAGCCCTTTATCCTCCCGTAAAGCATTGATGACCGTATCAAGGTCTGCCTTAAATTCGTCAGATTTCCATTGGGGTCTGGTATCAAACCAAGTGGTGTAAAAGCCATAGCCCGTTGTGGCAAAGTCTCCACGCAGATGCCCGATAGTGCCTGTCTGCCCCTCAAGCTGCATACTTTGGGCATAGGTGTATTTCTGTTCTGTCGGGGTTAAAGATCTTGTCTTTATTTCATTACTCATTCGGCTGCTCCTTTCTTTCCTTTTTCTCCTTTTGCTCGTCTAAAATCTTGCGGATACAGACATCGCAGAAAATAACTGACCCGTCCTTATATCGGGGATAAGGACAGGTCGTGCAGTCATATTTTATTTTATCGCTCACGGTCATCACCGTTTTTCTGCTTCTGGGCAGGCTGATTATAGGGCATACGGCACTCTGACTGGTATCGTTCATTCAGCTTTTGCCGTGCAGCATCAAGCTCATTCGTGTAATAACCCCAGAAATAATTTGAGCCGCCCTTGCAGTACCAACACACATAAGGGTTGGGTGCGTTGGGATTGTGACCGATGACAAGCTCTGTACTCCCGATAGTACAGCTCTCAATGATTTCATAGTTCTGATTGGAGCGTTTTTCTTCGTCCATAAGCACCTCTCTATTCTTTGGCATAACGCCGATAGGCTTTTTCGCCCGTGGCTCTCATTTTTTGAACAGGGCGGCTCCCTGCAAGCTCTGGATGCTGTGCCTGCAGCTTGCGGCGTGTCCTGCTGACGCTCTCAAAGCTCGGCAGACCAAGATATTTGTGCTGCGTCATTATCTCTGCAAGCGGCATTGCCCCTGCATCCTTCAGACAGGCATTACAAAGTGCAAGATACAGCACCATATCGTCATTTCTGGCATCTTCATTCTTTTCCAGAACAGCTCTGACTTTCTTTTCAATGGTTTTAAGGTTTCTCATTGTTACCTCCATAAAAGAAAGGGCGGCATCTTTCAGCCGCCCAAACCACTTACTTATTCTTTCTGTTACGGATATTCAGCCATACCGCCGCACCCACAATGAACACGACAAGCACGATTGCGATAATGGTTTTAGCGTCCATCAATTAGTCCTCCTTTTTCTTCTTTCTGTTCTTATAGCCGACAAATCCGAGAACGCCCGCACCGACAACAGACAAAACCGCAAGGCTTACCCATAAGCCCAGATTGAAATCATCGCCTGTTTTCGGGGTATCCCTGAACTCATTGTGCATCTGCACGATAGCCGTAGCGTCCACCTTTACCGTTACCCTGTTTATCGGCAGGAAGGATATATCCTGCGGAAGCCTTGTCGTTTACTTCGGATACGGTATAGTCGCCAATCCGCAAGCCCTCAATCACGATTTCTCCGTTCTTATCTGTCTTAAAGGTCTTGTCATAGTCCACGCCTGTCACACGGAAAGAGAAGTCCTCCACCTTACCGTCAGAGGAAGTCTTTACGATTTTAAGAGAGCCTTTCTGTGCTGCATTGATAAAGCCAACACCCGCCTTGTTTTCCACGGTGTAGGTCTTGCCGTTCTCTTCGATGGATACGGCATAAACATCTTCATCAAGCACAAAGCCTGTCGGAGCTTTGCTTTCCTTTACCAGATATTTGCCGTAGCGGAGTTCACTCATCTGGTAAACGCCGCCGTCAAGTTCTTTCATTTCGCCAAGCAGCGTATCGTCTTTATCCAGTTTCCCATCGCCATTAGTATCGGAGTAAACCTCAAATACCGCACCAGACAGCTTGTTGTCGGGATAATCCTCATCAACCTTTGTCAAAGCGATATTGCCCTTAATGAAGTAGTTGACAAGTTCAATTTCCACAACTTCGTCCACCTTGCCGATTGTCACGGCGATTTCTTCCTCGGAGAGTACATATCCCTTCGGGCTTTCGATTTCACAGATTATCCAAGTTCCATACGGCACTTTGGCAAAAGAAAACTACCATCATCTTTTGATGTGGTAGCTGCAATCGCATTTTCCTTTGTAAACTCGGTAGTTCCTGTCTTAAAGATACCGATAACTGCACCGCCCAGAGCTTTTCCATCCTCATCAGATTTCTTACCGCTTACAGAGCCGTAAATAATGTCATTTGTGATAGCTTCGCCCTCGTTGGCTGTAATGCGGACAGTTTCGGTATCCTGTCCTGCGTATTCAAAAATAACAGGGTATTTTGCATCGCTGACAATATATGCGGAGTTGGTCGAGATTTCCTGCACATAATAGCTGCCCATCGGCAGGTCGCTGATAGCTTTCCCGTGACCGCTTTCATCAAGGGAAATGACCTCAATCAGACCGTCCGCAGGAATGGTCTTTCCATCTGCGGCTGTGAGTTCCTCCGCCGCATACAAGCCAAAGGTCACATCAAAGATTTCTCCATTCTTGCCAATGCCGTAGGCTTCATCAATGGCAAGGCTCTTGATGAGGTCGATTTCAACACGCTGTCTTTCATTATAGAAAGAAGTAGCCGTTTCCGTTACATCAACATTCTGTCCTGCATACACAAGCTCAACAGAATGGACTTCCTCATTCAGCACCATTCCATACGGAGCTGTAATTTCCTTAACCTCATATTTTCCGAGATACAGTTCTTTGGATTTTGCTGTACCGTCCTTTCCTGTCGTAACGGTATCCACAACCTCGCCCTTTTTGGCTCTGACCGTTCCGTCCAGAGTGACAATATCCTCGGCTGCGGTAATCTCATAGACTGCACCCTCAAGACCGCTGACAGAGAAAATCGGCTGATACAATCCCTTATCGCCTGCCACGGAGCTGAATACCTCGCCAGACTTTTCTACGGTAATTGTACCTTTCTGTGCCATATTGGAGCGTACTACCTCAATAACGGTAATGCCGCTTTCTTCCTCGGAATTTTCCTGCACCACATCAAAATAAACAGGCTCGGAATTTAAGACATACCCATACGGGGCTTGTACTTCCACAAGGGAATAGCCTTTGCCGTATTCCAATGTCTGCGGTGTGATAAGGTCACCGTCTGCCGTAGTATAGAAGGTGTCAATGGTCGTCACTTCGGGATAAGTGAAAGTCATAGTCACAAGCTTTCCATTCGGGTCGTAAATCTGGAAGCCTGCACCTGCATACGGGATTGTATTGCCTGTTTCTGCATCTTTCTTTACGATTTTGATATAGCTCTCAAAGTTAGCGTTGTTGATAAGGTAGCGGTAGGTCTGACCGTCCTTGCTAATAAACACATCAAAGTCTTTCATCAGTTCACGCCCCTCCCAACCAGAGGTCTGGCGGACGGTATAAATGCCATACGGCATATCCTTTGTCTGGGCAAAACCGTTCTCGTCACATGTCAGCACATCACGCTCGGTTTCCTTTGCATTTTCATAGCTGCCTGCGGATTTGAGGAACACTTCAAATACCGCACCTTCTTCGGGTGTTTCAATCTGGGTTTCCCCGTTATCCGTATGCTTGATGAGTGCGATATTGCCTTTGATGACCTGTTCATTCACATCGTTTGCGGTACTGTTCAGCTCTACCGTGTATAGCTCTGGTTCTGCACCTACCTTGTGGATTGCGGTATCCAGAAGATACCCCTCGGACGGGCTGATTTCACGGACAGTCCAATCATTGTCACAGATATAATACTTGGTCGTAAACTGACCGTTTTCATCAGTCGTGTAGGTGTCAATCAGTTCCTCACCCTTATAGATGGCGTAAACCGCACCTGCAAGGGAAGCGTCGCCCTGCGGAGAACCTGTTTCTGCATCGGTCTTTGTCACAGTCACTTGGAATTTCTTCAATACATTGTCGAAGCTGCGTTTTGTGACCTTGTTCCATTCAATCGGAGCTGTCTGGGAAGCAGGAACGACATAGCGGACTGCGGTATCCACTTCCTCAACCACATACGGGGTATCGCCGCTGATAAGGACATTTTCAAACTTAGCCAGACCGTTTTTATCAGTCACGGCATACTCGTCAACAGGCAAGCCGCTTAAAGATGTGCCGTAAAGGTGGAATTTCATTCCCTCCACCAGATTGTCCTCGGAAGTCTTGACGATTTCCAGACTGCCACGCTTCAAAGTATTGCTGAAGGTCACAGTAGAGGTTTTTCCTCCAATAAGGGTCACGGTCTGGGTTTTCTGCGGCTCATAACGGTCAATGGACTGTTCTGTGACGGTATAAGTGCCAGGGAATAATCCCTCCACGGAGACAGAGCCGTCCTTTCCTGTCTTAACTGTCTTATTGAAGTTATCACCTTTGATTGTAAAAGAGATGCCCTCCACAACTCCGTCCTCCGAAGTCTTTTTGAGGGCAATCGTGCCTGTCGGCGTTTCGATATTGATATATGCAGACACGGTATCAGCATTCTCCACACCTGTTACCAAATCCTGCAAGTTCGGGTCGCCATAGGCAATGAGCTTTGCACTGTTGCTGACAGTCGGCACATTGTTCCTCTTTGCCGTAATGCGGACAGAACCGCTGATAGCTACGGTGGAGCTGATTGTCAGCTTATTTCCAGACTTCGATACACTCACATTGCTGTCAGAGCTTGAAAAGCTGTAATCGGAAAGGACGCCGTTGCTGTCCGTCAATGTGATGCTGTACTTTCCGTCCTTGTAGGCAAGCTCCTTTGTGATGTCATTCTTACCGCCCGACATAAAGCTCGGAATGGTGTTATGCTCACGCAGCATTGCAACAATCTGGTCATACACTGCCCTTGCTCCGCTGTTGGCATAATTTGAACCGAAGTGCAGGCTGTAAACGGTAGTGCTTGTCTGGTTATATGAGCCTGTGGCTTCACGGCAGCCTGTGACAAACTCCCAAACGAGTGTCTGCGTGGCAAACCATTTTTCATCATCACTTCCCGACAGATTATTTCGGTTGCCCTGATACCCATAGAGCAGGGCAAGCCCAACCGCCTTTTTCTGATTGGCTGAAAGGGCGTTCCAAGTATCAGAGGAAGCCTTTTTCAAGGTGTTTCCTGTTTTCAGCGGTACTCCCGGCTGAATACAAAACGCATTCTCTCCGTCCACAAACATACGGTACTTGTAATTTCCCGTTCCGCCTGCGGTATAGCCGCCGATATTCGCACTGGAATTGTACCTCATCGCATTACCGTTGCTGTCATAGGTGTGGGAAAAGGAAATCATCCCGATGTCACCCGCAGCAAACGCCGTCGCAGGCATTATGGATAATGCCGTGACCGCAGCCATTACAAAAGCCGCAGCCTTTTTTGAACAATTTAGGGATTTTCATAGTTACCTCCTGTAATTTGGATTGAATATTTTGCCTTACTGACCGAAAAAAGCTGCCCGTTATGGACAGCCTAAAGTATTTCTTTTCTCGGATAGTTACTGGCAGTAGTTAGGGGGTGAGGTGTGGAGAGGGGGAAGCCGAAATAATGGCTATCCACTCAAATGGGCAGACCTCGCCCTCGATGTGTGGCTATCTCTCGTGAGCCTTGTTCCGCTGCAAGTGTCGGTTATAAAACTCCAACGCCTTGACAACAAAATCCGTTTCCTGCCCTTTTGGAACAGTCTTGGGAATGAGCTTGGTTATCCTCTCGTCACGGAAAGCAGGTTTTTCCTTCTGGTTGGGCTTTTCTTCCTCCATAATGGACTGGATAACCTCGGAAGTGAGCTTGCCGTCTTGGTTATACTTCTTCATTTTGATAGCCTGTGCCAATGACGGGGTAGCATCGTTGTACTCCATTGCTTCAAGCAGGGTGTATTGCTGTTCCTCGGTCAGATAGGAAATTTCAACCGCAGGACGGAATGCAATCTGCCTTTCATCTACCATTTGCAGGATTTCGGGTACAAGCTCCGTTAGACGGATATAGCGGCGGATTTGCTCACGGCTTTCTCCAACCTCTTTACCCAGTTTCTCATTTGTTCGAGTAGTATCTAAATCTGACACCATTGGTGTCAAATTATCTTTGCTCGGTCTGCCTGCTTGCCTGTTCATAGCTTCCAACCGCATTTTATACGCAAAGGCTTTTTCACTCGGTAGAATAACAGAGCGTTGGAGATTACTTTCCACCATCACAATAATGGCTTCGTCACGGGTAAGCTCTTTAACCTCGCATTTCAGCGTTTCAAGCCCCGCAAGTTCACAAGCCTTTTTTCGCCTGTGACCGCTGATAAGCTCATACCGTCCGTCCTCTTTTAAGCGAACTGTCGCAGGGGTCATTACACCGTTTCGCTTGATACTCTCGACAAGCTGTTCCATATCTTCGTCCATTAAAACCTTGAACGGGTGGTCTGGAAACTCGTCAATCTCCGATATGGGAATATCCCTTATCTTAGAGAGCTTTTCTTCCTCACGGCTTTCGTCCGTTTGGAAAAGGTCATCGTATGCGGTCAGCTCGATTTTGGTTTCTACTGCTTCTCGCCAATCTCTGCCACCTCCTTTCCGAACTGCTCATAGGCTGCGGCAACCTTGCCGCTTTTGTCGTAGGCAAAGATACTTTTGCCTTCTGCGGTAGCTTCCACCGCACGGATAGAATGAGGTATCTCGGTATCAAATACCTTGATTTTCTGACCGTATGCACTTTTGACCGTTGCTGTAATTTCCTTAGAAATGTTGGTACGGGGCATTACCATAGTCATTAAGATACCGTCTATCCGCAGCTTGGGGTTGATTTGCCGCTTGACCATTGATACGGAGCGAAGTAAAAGCTCCAGACCTTTAGCCGAGAGATAGTGGGGCTGTGTAGGGATAATCACGCTGTCAGCCGCCGCCAGAGCATTGATGGTTATCATACCTAAGCTCGGCATACAATCAATAAGCACATAATCGTAATTCTTTTTAACCTCATTGACATAGGTTTTCAGCACACGCTCACGGCTCATTGCATTGATTAGCCTTACCTCAAAGCCAGACAGCTCAATGTTTGACGGAAGCAGGTCAACGCCCTCTCTGTGGTGGATAATACCCTGTGAAACATCAAGCGTTTTATCGTCTATGATGTTCTGCATCACAGTAGAGAGCGTTATGGGAATATCGTCTGGTCTGTTATAACCCAGAGCCATCGTGAGATTTGCCTGTGCATCGGCATCAATCAGCAGGACTTTTTTACCCTGTTGCACCAGACTTACGCCCAGATTGACCGCTGTGGTTGTTTTTCCGACACCGCCTTTCTGGTTAGTCAGAGCAATCACTTTGCAATTTGACATAGATGCGTCCTCCTTTCACATAGATTTAGCCACTTTGTCAAGGTGGCTATGTAAACAGTACCAGAGAACGCAAAAAAGCCGCCTACTCTTAAAATCAATAAGAATAAGCGGCTTTGAAATTTGCCCTAGACATATTCAATTTTCATTCTCTTGGTCGGTGCATTTATGACCTTAAAAACAAGCTCATCAACACAATCCGTATATCTGCCTTGCTGAATGAGCTGATTTTTTAACTCTACAAGGCTATGTATTAAAAGTTTTCTTTCGTGGCTATCCAAATACAGATGATTAAATTTCTCTCTCATAAGCACACCTCCACTTCTTTAGCTTCATTATATTGGAAAGCAGGGGAAAGGACAAATCTGCAAAAAGGGACAAAAATAAGCGTACCACTATTTCTAATGATACGCCTATCCTCATTAAATCACTTCAAAATGCTTCAACGCATCCTTTATGGCTTCCACTTTCTCTGCTGTCGGATGCTTCCTCGGCTGTTTCAATTCCTCTACCGCATTAGGAGCATCGTACATTGGCAAGCCTAAATCTCTCTTTACCTCTGCGATATATGCGGTATGTACCTTGAAACCGTATTTAGCTTCTATGTACTCCTTTATCATTTTGTAGGTCACTCGTTCTTTGGGCTTATATTCTTCGGCTCTTTTAGCGATATTATCAAGCGGAACTTTTCCCTCACCCTCGCCAAACTCAACTTTTACGTTGATATGTCCGTCTGGCTTTTTGTGGGAAAGCAGTACTACCGTCTCCACATGAACCGTCATCCCAAATTGATCAACCGGGCATACCTTTCTAAGCTCATATCCTCTCTCACACAGATACTTCAGATCCCTTGCCAACGTCGCACTGTCGCAACTTACATACACAATCCTCTCCGGGTTCATCTCGACCATGGTCTCCAGCAGAGTTTCATCACAGCCTTTTCTTGGCGGGTCTACAACGATAACATCTGCATAAACACCATTTTTCTTATACTCTCTTGGCAGCACTTCTTCCGCCTTTCCCACAAAGAACTCTGTATTCTCCAGGCCATTAAGTTTCGCATTTTCTTTCGCATTCTCTATAGCTGCCGGAACAATTTCCACACCACGGACAAATTTTGCTTTCTGTGCCAGGAACAGGGAAATGGTTCCGATCCCACAGTAGAGATCCCATACTGTTTCCTGACCGTGAAGATCTGCGTATTCCAGTGCCTTTGCATAAAGCTTCTGGGTCTGCATAGGATTTACCTGATAGAAAGACAGAGGAGAAATCTGATAGGAAATATCTCCGATCCTGTCTGTGATATATTCCTGGCCCCAGAGCAGACGGATCTCTTCGCCAAGAATTACATTGCTGTGTTTCTTATTTACATTGATGGTGATGCTTGTCATTCCCGGAATCTCACAGAGAGATTTTACAAGCTGCTCCTCTTTCGGGAGCTTGTTTCCGTTCAGAATCAGACAGACCATCACTTCTTTTGTGAAGTATCCGTAACGGATCAGGACATGGCGCACCAGCCCTTTGCCTGTTGCTTCATTATATGGTTCAATCCCGTATTTCTCCATATGTGCGATTACACGGTCCAGAACTTCTTTATTCTCAGCTACACCAAGTGCACAGTCACGGTTCTCAATAATATTGTGAGTTCTTCCTGCATAGAAACCTGTAACGATTTTTCCCTCTTTATTTCTGCCTACAGGAAACTGTGCCTTGTTTCTGTAATGAAATAGTTCATCCATGCCAATGATCGGCTCCATAGGGATATCTGTAAAACCACCGATCCGTTCCAGATGTCCCTTCACCTTATTTGTCTTAAATACAAGCTGCTGGTCATAGGAAAGTGCCTGAAGCTGGCATCCACCACACTGACGGGCAAATTCGCACTTGGGCTCAACTCTGTACGGAGATGGCTTCAGCACCTCCATAAGACGGCCGTAACCATAATTTTTCTTTGCCTTGATAATTTTGGCTGTTACTGTATCTCCGATCACTGCGTCCTTGACAAAAACGGTGAAGCCATCGGCTTTCCCGATACCTTCACCGTCAACTCCGCAATCCTCTATATCTAAAGTGAGTATATCGTTTTTACGGAATTCCATGTATTAAATATCTCCTGTTCTTCTTAAATTGGACTCAAAAAGCCGGTTGAAACCAAGCCATTCTTTTTTGCCTTTGTCTGCATGGAAAATTTCTGTCAGTGTCTCCATCCTTGCATCTGTATTGTCTGCCAGATTCAGGGCAACTGCCTCTGCAAGTGCCGGCTTCTTGGGAGAACCATACTCCAGCTCACCATGATGTGCAAGAATACAATGGATCACCTGATTCTCAAGCTTCTCCGGAAAATCCCGGGATCTCTTTTGCAAGATCATGTACCATCTGTGCCCCGATCACAATATGTCCAAGAAGCTGTCCCTCATCTGTATAATCATTCATCGGAAAAGCAGAAAGCTCCTTCGTTTTGCCCACATC
>ENA-OQJO01000045-OQJO01000045.1-human-gut-metagenome-genome-assembly--contig:-NODE-45-length-15119-cov-2.949373_pt1 | contig 15119 bp, 14 predicted proteins | sample MGYA00242613_ERZ504780 | MGnify/ENA primary metagenome ERZ504780 (study PRJEB26092, sample SAMD00036368) | human gut metagenome | host: Homo sapiens | study: EMG produced TPA metagenomics assembly of...
GAGCCTAGTGTTCCCTTAATGGGAAAGAAACTACTGTTGTACGAAAGACTGGGCTAAACAGTGGATTTTCTTCGACGGTAACCGCAAGCAATGTAGTATTGCGTACAATCACTTCGGACAAGGCATATCGCTATCTCCGTATGGTTGTGACCAGAGGAACACAGGCTGCTTCGTCGAAAGATGTACGCATTTTACGAGGGTAGAGGTTTACCGGTAATTGACTGTTAGTGAAATAATTGTTTGTTGTAAACAGATTAATAGCTTTGACTATGAATGGATTATCACGGTTTCTCAAAGTCACGCTAAAAGTTTGTATTCCGGTTTTTGCTGCTGTTTCGCTTTCTGCCCAGGGAGTAAACAAATATATTCCGGTAAGTAAGCATGTGAGCAATGATAATGGAATAACCTGGCCTTACGGACAGGTTATTCCACATTTTGCCATGCCGGCAGATACACTTGATGCCCTTGATATACAAGAGGGAATTTCTGATGATGAAAAACTGATGTTTACTGTACTGCAGGGGCTTGTCAATAAAACTCATCCTCGTTTGTTCTTGTTTCAACCGGCGGGAGAGGGTAAGTACAAGTGGCCTGAAAAGCTTGGGCTATGTATGGATGAGCTGCCTCGTGCAAAACGTTTCGAACTGGTGAGGAAATATGCGGCAGAACTGGACGGTGTAGTGCTTTATGATCCTTCTAAAAACATTCACTATGCCAATCTTGCTTCTACTGTTGCCGGAATCGAAAATTTGTTGCCTGTAACGCAGCCACTCCATCAGCTTTTGCTGAATGAGGGAATCAAGTTGCCTGTCCGGACAGACCTTACACGGTTGAATTTTACGCGTACTACTCAGATTTATGATTATCTGTACAAGTATTATTGGAAAAGATGTACTCACCGCCTTTTGGTGAGCCAACCGCCGGAGAGGGGATTTGTCCGTGATCTTGCCGTTGCGTCTGGAGCAGCTATAGTATGGCTCGATGCCCGTAAATGGAATGAGAATGTGATTCTGCGGAAATTCCTGAAGGAGATGAAACCCGGGGAAAGTCTGGTTACCGGATGGTTTCCTGAGGAGCGTTCTGGGGTAGGGATGACAGCCGAGTATGGTCTTTCTACGATTCCTTCTGATTTTTATATGAATGCGACTGTTTATGCCGGAATGTCACAGCCGGTTCATTATCCGAAGGTTCCAAAGATGCCGGAACTGGAGAATAAAATATATTTGGCTCTTTTCTTGAGTGATGGTGACAACGTGCAGTATTGCCAGCATGCCATGTCGCAACTTTGGGATAAAGAAGGCAGAGGAAGTATTCCCATTAACTGGACAATCAGTCCGGGACTGGTAGACTTTGGACCTGCGTTGCTGAATTATTATTATGATACAGCTACAGAAAACGACTGTTTTGCTTCCGGACCTTCCGGACTAGGGTATTCCCTGATTTATGACTCTCACAATTACATATGGAACAGCGACAGCGGGGAAGCTATTTCACCTTATGTGAAATGGACTCAGCAATATCTGGAAAAAAGTGGGTTGAGGATTATAACCATATGGGATGAAATAAATGATGAACAGCGAAGTGCTTATGCTCGCTATTGCCGTTATTTGTATGGACTTACATTACAGGATTGGGAACACCAGCCTTACAAACTGCCGACCTTAGTGCAAGACCGTAATTTGCCGGTGATAGCCAATCTACCCTGCTATGCAAATGGAGTAGATGTCATTTACTCGTTCTGGCAAGATACGATAGCTAAATTTGATGGCTCAAAACCGCTTTTTCTTTCGGCACAAGGTGAGTCGTGGAAAATGGGACCGGATAATATTGTAGCACTGAAAGAACGTCTTGAGGCTCTTTCTCCGGGAAATATTGTTATTTGTAGGGGAGATCATTTTTTTAATCTTTACAGAAAGGCAAACGGACTTCCTTTTAATTTGACGCTCTCTCCGGACGTTACGGTAAAGACGTCGCTTTCGAAGACATCTTCTGATCTGGTGGCCGATGGTTCTGCTGCTGAGAAACAGATGTGGGTTTCGGGTACGGATGACGGCAAAGCATGGATACAATTTGATTTCAAGAAAAAGTATCTGATAAGCCGGTATGTAGTGCGCCATGCAGGAAACGCCGGATTGCCCGATTCGCTTAATACGCGGGATTTTAAACTGGAAGTAAGTAATGACGGAAAGAAGTGGGAAAGCGCAGACTGTCAGTCTGGAAATACAATGCCTGTGACAGATGTCGATATTGTTCCGGTTAAGGCACGCTATATACGTCTTTCCATAACAGACTCTGGTGAAGACCAGCGGGCCCGTATTGCCGATATCGAGATATATGGAAGTGTATTGTAGGTAGCTTTATGTTTATATGAGAAAATTCATCTGGCTTTTACGCTTATATATGCTTTAAGAAGCGATGAATCTTTTGGAAATATCTTGAAGACTTTCTGCCGAAGTGCATGAAACTTTAAGTATGTTTCTGGGTTTGGTTTTAGTAATACAATAAATCCTCTCTTGAGTTTTTTCAGGAGAGGATTTTTTATCAGTATAGCAGTAGATTCTGCTGCTGTTTCTTTTAAAAGTTCATGGATGCATAGAACCCGTAATGTCCGTCGCCGGCAACAGGGCTGATTGTCAGGTTGTACTTCCTGGCAAACGGGCGGGTGAAGATGTAAGAACTTCCGGCTCCGATTGCTGCTCCGGCAGCTACATCCCACCAGTCGTGTTTCTTTCCGTAAACACGGGTCCATCCTACATATGTAGATAATATGTAGGAAGGCAGTCCCCACTTCCAGCCATAGCGCCGTTGGATAAAGGCTGCGGCAGCAAAAGAAGTAGATGTGTGCATGGATGGAAATGAATGATTGTCGCTATGGTCGGGACGTTCTTTTTTGACAATATATTTCAGCGCGTATGTGACTCCCAGTGTCGTTACTCCTGAAAATACGCCTTGTTTTAATCCTTGCCAGTCTTTTTGAAGCAACACGGCAGTGACTCCTGCAACCGGAAGAAGTAAAGCTCCTACATCGCCTGATGTGCGTACAGCCTTTCTGGTTCCGCTTACTTCTATTTCCTGGGCGCAGACAGATAAAGAAAGAATCAGAGCAGATAGTATAAAAATCAGTTTTCTCATGACAACAGGGTAAGTTTGGGAAGAAAGATTATCAATCCGACAACAGCCGACGCAATGGCCAGAAGCAAAACAGCTCCTGCCGCCAGATCCTTGGTGCGTTTGATGGCTTCATCATACGCTGGAGATACCCGGTCGGCAAGTGCTTCGATAGCAGAGTTTACTGCTTCTGCCGAAAGAACCAGTCCGATACATAAACAGATGACAATCCATTCCATAGATGATAGTCCGACAAGAATGCCCGCCGTAATGACGCATACGGCGGCAAAGCAATGTATCCATGCATTATGTTCCCGACTGATAAGCAGAAAGATGCCGTGAAAAGCATATTTGAAACTTAACGCACGTTTACGCAAGGTAAATCCGCTGTTTTTCATTCTTCTTGTGCGATTACCAGTTGATGGTTACTTCTACCGGACAATGATCGGAACCGAATATCTCGGTATGTATCTTGGCATCCTGAAGTTTATCGGCAATGCGTGACGAAGCAAGGAAATAGTCTATACGCCACCCTGCGTTCTTCTCGCGTGCCTTAAAGCGGTACGACCACCACGAATAGATATTTTCCTGTGTAGGATAAAAGTGGCGGAATGTATCGATAAATCCGGCATCGAGCAATAACTGGAATTTTTCTCGTTCCTGGTCAGTAAAACCTGCGTTCATCCGGTTGGTTTTCGGATTCTTCAAATCGATTTCCTTATGTGCTACATTCAAGTCACCACATACGAGAACCGGCTTCTGTCGGTCTAACTGTAGCAGGTATTTACGGAAATCTTCCTCCCAGGTCATACGGTAATCCAGACGTTTCAATCCGTCCTGTGAGTTGGGGGTATACACCGTAACCAGATAAAAGTTTTCCATTTCCAGTGTAATGACCCGTCCTTCATGGTCGTGTTCGTCTATACCCAGCCCGTAAGTTACAGAAAGAGGCTGATGGCGAGTAAATATAGCTGTACCCGAATACCCTTTTTTTTCGGTCATAATTCCAGTAAGAAGTATAGCCTTCGAATGCCAGGTCGAGCTGTCCTTCCTGCATTTTGGTTTCCTGTAAGCAGAAGAAATCTGCATCCAGTTCGTTGAATATTTCCCGAAAGCCTTTATCGCAACAAGCTCGCAGCCCGTTTACATTCCATGAAATGAGTTTCATAATCATAATAAGAGTTTATACGTTTTCTGTTTACGTGATGAATAAATAGAATAGCGTTATTTCTTTATATCGAATAAGTAAGTCAGTCGTCCCGCAATGTATGAGTGAGCCGAACGTGAGAACGGGTCTTTCTTTGTACTGTGGTAGAAGTCACTCAGCCCGAAATAATATCTTGCTTCAAGCAGGAAATTTCCGATGCCTGTACGTACTTCCAGACCTCCGCCTCCTACAATGCCATAATCGAACTTCATTTCTGCCATCTTTCCATATTGCCAGATAACTCCATTCGGGCGGTCTTCCGGATGCCAGGAAGCACTTTGCTTCTCATTTTCTCCCAATAGGAAGCCAATCTGTGGACCGATGTTCAGGACAAACCGTGCTCCGTTCCCTTTATCTTTTCCAAAGCCAAGATGTGCCATCAATGGAACCTCTATGTAGTTCATGGTGCGCTGGTATGTATCTCCTGTGCCGTCGTCGATATTTTCTTTCCATCCTCTTTGGGAGTAGTTGATTTCTCCCTGTATACCACAGAGTATCTTGAAATATCTTTCTGATATATATCGGACAGTCACTCCGACAGAGGGAGTAATTAAATGTTTTTTGCTTGATACTTGGCTCAAAACTGACGGAACTAAGGTTTACGCCGCCATTTATACCTATGGCTAAATTGTGGCGCGGGTCTTGTAGTTGGGCGCGGACAGGCAGTCCCACCGACAAACATAATATGCTCAGTAATGCAATAACAGATTGCTTTTTCATGTACTTATTCGAAATCAAGTTTAATCAGTTCGTAATCTTTTGTGAAATGTACAAAGAATACTTTACGGTTGATGAACCCTCCCCAGTTATTGACGCGTTCGAAGCAGAATCCGGTCTGTATCGGAGTTACCTGTACGCGGTTTAGATTTTCTTCCAGCTTGTTGCCTTGCTGCGACAGACCTTTCAGGAAGAAATATCCCACGTCGAATCCTAGCATGCCATATTTAGGATAAGTATTCGACATATCTTTGCTGTACCAGCGGCGGTATGACTGGGTGAAATTGATGGCAGCCGGAAACAGGTTGTTGGTATAGAACGATGAGTAGAAATAGGTATCCAACTCATAAAAGTTTGCCAGGAAATCCTGTGTATAAGTCTGCCATTCAGGATAGCCGAACAGGTGCATGTCGAAATGCGGATGCTCGCGGCGGACAAGAGTCAGGTGAGGCAGTACGCGTGTCAATGCTGAGCTTCGTCCTGAAGTCGGAATAAAGATGTTTTCCTGCAGGGTGTCCATGGCGGCAATCACTTTGTTCGGATCAATATCTCCGGCTAGCTGTATCTGCTTGAATCTAACGTTGTTGTCTTTCAATTCATTCTTCGATGCCTTTAATGAATTCGGCTTTTTCTATCCTCCGCTGCCATCGTCAACGAAAATGACATTGGTTTTTCCGAATTTCCGGATAAAATGTTCGTATACCTTTGATAAAGATAAGACTGTGGGGTATTGACCTGATAGATATTCGGATTGGTAAATACCTGATCTACTTTAGGAGAGAAAGGAACTACCAGACGGATATTGTTCTTGTCGGCAAAGGCTGCGACAGAAGCGATGGATGACTGGTGTGCCGGACCAAAAATGATGTCCATATCCTTCAGCTTGCTCTGGGATAAGATTGCATTCGTGCCGGCTGTGGTTCCTTTGGTATCGTAGGTGTAAATATCGGCAGATACTCCTTGATGTTTCAGGCTATCAATAGCCATAAGAAAACCTTCGTAAAACTCTACCATGCGTGACTGTTCATCCTGACTGGTAGATGTAAAAGGTAACATCAGAGCAACTTTTATGGTATTTATCTGCTTTTTGCTGATAGAATTTTCTTTGAAGAGTTCTTCGTTGCTGGGAGCTGCCTGTGAAGACGGTGCTGTCTTTCCTGTTTCCTGTGATTTAGGGTAAGGAATGAAAAGGAAGCTTCCTTTCTTCAGCTTTCCGTTCTTTAATTCCGGATTGGCTGCAATAAGTTCTTCTTGTGTGATGCCATACTGCTGGCTGATGCTGAAAATCGTTTCCTTTCGGGCTACCTTGTGCATATCCCTCCACTCGTTTTTCTTTACTGCCGGCTCTGCTTGAGCAGTTTGTTCTGTCTGAGCGGGTGCATTATCCTGTGCCGGAATGACAATAACCTGTCCGATACGGAAGTTTTCGGCACTTAATCCCGGATTGGCTTTGCAAATAGCCTGGGCTGTTACGTGGTATTTCAGTGTCAGCTGATATAATGTTTCTCCTGCCTGTATCGTATGAAACTGTTTTCCGTCCTCATTGGAGTATTGTGCCTGTGGAATTTTCAACGCTTGTCCGGCACGTATTTGTTCCTTGCTTCCCGGGTTCAGGCGTACAATGTCGTCAACCGAAATGTGATACATGCTGGCAATGGAGTACAGGCTTTGTCCTTTTGTCACGGTATGCAAAAAATATCCGGTTCCGGTCTGTGCCGATACCGTTGCACTTAAACTGCTGGCTGATAGCGCCAGCGAAAGGCAGATAATATGGATAAACTTCATTTTCGTTTGTATTTGTTGAGTGGCAAAAGTACAAAAAAAAGCATTATCTTTGCAAAGATATGATTGATTTTAAGGATATGGAAGACGTAAAAGAAACGATAAATGTACAAGGAGCGCGTGTACATAATCTAAAAAATATAGATGTGGAAATTCCCCGCGGGAGTTTGACCGTCATAACGGGTCTGAGTGGAAGCGGGAAATCTTCATTGGCTTTTGATACGATTTTTGCCGAAGGACAAAGACGTTATATCGAAACGTTTTCTGCTTATGCGCGAAATTTTCTGGGTGGAATGGAACGTCCGGATGTGGATAAGATAACCGGACTGAGTCCTGTGATTTCCATTGAACAGAAAACAACTAACAAAAATCCTCGCTCTACGGTGGGTACTACTACCGAAATATACGATTATCTTCGTCTGCTCTTCGCCCGTGCGGGAACTGCCTACTCATATCTGTCGGGTGAAAAAATGGTAAAATATACAGAAGAGCAGATTCTGGATCTGATTCATCGCGACTATAAGGGCCGGCGTATTTATATTCTTGCTCCGCTGGTACGTACCCGTAAAGGACATTATAAAGAATTATTCGAACAGATACGCAAGAAAGGATACCTGTATGTGCGTGTAGACGGTGATGTGAAGGAGATTGTGCATGGCATGAAGCTGGACCGTTATAAAAATCACGATATCGAGGTTGTGATAGATAAAACGGTAGTTACGGAGAAGGAAGAAAAACGTCTGAAGCAAAGTGTGGCGACTGCCATGCAGCAGGGTGATGGCTTACTGATGATTCTTGATGCACAGACTGAGAGCGTGCGCCATTACAGCAAGCGGCTGATGTGTCCGGTTACGGGACTTTCGTATAGGGAGCCGGCTCCGCATAATTTTCTTTTAACTCTCCGCAAGGCGCCTGTCCGCGCTGTAAGGGATTGGGATATGTCAATCTGATAGATGTAGACAAGGTAATTCCCGATCGTTCACTCTCTATTTATGAAGGTGCTGTCGCTCCACTTGGCAAATATAAGAATGTGATGATATTCTGGCAGATAGAAGCGCTGCTGGAGAAATATGAAGCAACATTGAAGACTCCTGTTTCGGAGTTGCCTGAAGATGCCATAAACGAGATTCTGTATGGGGCAGACGAACGTCTGAAAATCAAGAGTTCGCTGATACATGCATCGTCGGATTACTTTGTGACTTACGAAGGTATTGTGAAATACATTCAGATGATGCAGGAGAAGGATGCTTCGGCCACAGCCCAAAAGTGGGCAGAACAGTTTGCTAAGACTGATGTATGTCCGGAGTGTAAGGGAGCGCGGTTGAATAAGGAGGCTCTTCATTTTCGTATTCATGACAAGAACATCTATCAGCTTTCTACCATGGACATAAGCGAGCTTTATGACTGGCTGATGCATGTAGAAGAACATTTGGAAAGTAAGCAGCGTATTATTGCTGCGGAGATATTGAAGGAGATACGTACCCGTCTGAAATTCTTGCTGGATGTTGGACTGGATTATCTTTCACTGAACCGTTCTTCTGTAAGCTTGTCGGGAGGAGAAAGCCAGCGTATCCGTCTGGCCACACAGATTGGTTCGCAGCTGGTTAATGTACTGTATATTCTTGATGAACCGAGCATCGGTCTGCATCAACGGGATAATATCCGGCTGATTAACTCTTTAAAAGAGTTGCGCGACTTGGGAAACTCTGTCATTGTGGTAGAACACGACAAAGACATGATGCTGGCTGCCGATTATGTGGTAGATATGGGGCCGAAGGCTGGACGACTGGGAGGTGAGGTTGTGTTTGCCGGAACTCCGGAAGAGATGCTTAAGACCTCTACACTTACTTCGCAGTATCTGAATGGAAAGATGAAGATTGAAGTCCCTGCCGAACGCCGGAAGGGAAATGGCAAATCACTTTGGCTGCGTGGAGCCAGAGGAAATAATCTGAAAGGGGTAGATGTGGAATTTCCACTGGGCAAGCTGATTTGTGTAACCGGAGTTTCGGGAAGCGGTAAGTCTACTTTGATAAATGATACCCTTCAGCCTATTCTTTCTCAGCATTTTTACCGTTCTTTGCAAGAGCCTTTGCCTTATGATGCGATAGAAGGACTGGAATACATTGATAAAGTGGTGAATGTCGACCAGTCACCGCTTGGACGTACGCCTCGTTCCAATCCGGCAACTTATACCGGTGTTTTCTCTGATATCCGTAATCTGTTTGTGGGGCTTCCCGAAGCCAAAATACGCGGATACAAGCCGGGACGTTTCTCATTCAATGTTTCGGGAGGACGTTGTGAGGCTTGTGGAGGAAATGGGTATAAAACGATCGAAATGAATTTCCTTCCGGATGTATTTGTTCCGTGTGAGGTTTGTCACGGTAAGCGCTACAACAGAGAAACGCTGGAAGTGCGTTATAAAGGCAAATCTATCGCCGATGTGCTTGATATGACCATCAACCGTGCGGTAGAGTTTTTCGAAAATGTTCCTCAGATACTGAATAAGATAAAGGTTTTGCAGGAAGTCGGACTGGGATATATCAAGCTGGGACAGCCTTCTACTACTTTGTCGGGTGGTGAGAGTCAGCGCGTGAAGCTGGCAACAGAACTTTCGAAGCGCGATACGGGTAAAACCGTTTATATTTTGGATGAGCCGACTACCGGTTTGCATTTTGAAGATATACGTGTGCTGATGACGGTTCTGAACAAGCTGGTAGATAAAGGAAATACAGTTATTGTCATCGAACATAACCTGGATGTTATCAAGATGGCAGACTATATTATCGATATGGGCCCAGAAGGAGGTAGAGGTGGAGGACAACTGCTTTCATGCGGGACTCCTGAGGAAGTTGCAAAATCGGATAAGGGATATACGCCCCGGTTTATTAAAGAAGAGTTGGAAAATCAGTAATTAAGCGATAAAAACAATCAGGTTATTATGGCAAAAGAAAAAATAGCAAAGACGAATGCGGCACGCTTGCTGGATAAAGATAAGATAAAATATGAACTTGTACCTTATGAAGTTGATGAAAACGATTTGAGTTGTGTACATGTTGCCGCTACCCTGGGTGAGAATATCGAACAGGTTTTCAAGACACTGGTACTTCACGGAGACAAATCGGGTTATTTTGTCTGTGTGATTCCGGGTGAGCATGAAATTGACCTGAAAATGGCTGCGAAGGTTTCGGGAAACAAGAAATGCGACCTTATTCCCGTCAAGGAACTGCTTCCGTTGACAGGGTATATTCGGGGAGGATGTTCTCCAATAGGCATGAAAAAACATTTTCCTACGTATATTCATCATACATGCAATGATTTCCCTTATATCTATGTCAGTGCGGGTGTGCGAGGCTTGCAGGTCAAGTTGGCTCCCGACGATTTGATAAAGGTTAGCCGTGCCGAAGTCTGCACACTGTTCGGTGAATAGGAACGTGGTGACGTTTTGTTTGAAACATGGGCGAATTTTGTTCGATTTGTGCTAATATTTTCGTTGTTTTATACCGAAAAGATTGAAAAAACAGGACAATTGCCTGTGTTTTTGCCACTTTTTTATATATTTGCGAAAAATATTAAATTTATTAATCATTAAAATCTTCATTATTTATGTTTAACAAGCATCCTAAAGGTCTGATACCTGCTGCACTTTCTAATATGGGGGAGCGTTTTGGCTACTACATCATGAACGCTGTGCTGGTGTTGTTCCTTTGTTCTAAATTTGGTATAAGTGAGGAAAAAAGTACACTTATCTATTCATTCTTTTATGCAGGTATCTATCTGTTAAGTCTTGTAGGGGGTCTGATTGCTGACAGAAAGCAGAATTATAAAGGTACAATCATGGCCGGCCTTGTGGTGATGGCTATTGGATATATTGCATTATCTATTCCTATTACTGCTAACGCAGGCAATACATCATGGTTGCTTACACTTACTTGTATTGCATTGTTCTTCATAGCATTTGGTAATGGTCTGTTCAAGGGAAATCTTCAGGCTATCGTAGGCCAGATGTACGATAATCTTGAAGCTGAGGCTGCTACAAAGGGGGAAAAAGAACTGATCGAAGCTAAGAGCAAGAGAGATTCTGGATTCCAGATCTTTTATGTGTTTATCAATATCGGCGGACTGGTAGCTCCGTTTATTGCTCCTCTGTTGAGAAGCTGGTGGCTGAGTGCACACGATATGGTCTATAATGCGAGTCTTCCTGCTTTGTGTCATGACTATATAGCAAAAGGTGCAGAGGGAATGTCGGCTGAGGCTATGGGTAACCTGAATCAGTTGATGTCACAATGTGTAGGTGAAACTACCGATATGGCTGCTTCTTGTGCACAGTATTTGCAGATATTTAATGAAGGTATTCATTATTCATTTGTTGCATCTGTTGCAGCAATGCTTATTTCTTTGATTATCTTCTTTGTTACCAAGAGTCAGTTCCCAAATCCGGGAAAGAAAGAAGCCGCTGCTGCTGTTACTTATTCAGCTGAAGAAAAGGCTGCTATGGCGAAGGAAATCAAACAGCGTCTTTACGCATTGTTTGCAGTGCTGGGTGTTGTTATTTTCTTCTGGTTCTCATTCCATCAGAATGGTACTTCACTTTCACTCTTTGCGAGAGACTTCGTTGATACATCGACAATCGCTCCGGAAATATGGCAGGCAGTTAATCCTTTCTTTGTTATTACATTGACTCCGATTATTATGATGATTTTCGGTTCTCTTTCAAGAAGAGGTAAAGAGATTTCTACTCCGCGTAAGATTGCCATCGGTATGCTTATCGCAGGTTTGGCTTATCTCTTCCTGGCAGCATATTCACTCATTATGAGTTATCCTTCTGCTGCTGAATATAGAGAATTGCCTATTGACCAGCAGGTTAAGGCAGGAGCATGGGTTTTGATTGTACTTTACTTCCTGCTTACTGTAGCTGAGTTGTTTATTTCACCACTTGGACTGTCATTCGTTTCGAAGGTAGCTCCAAAGCATCTTTTGGGACTTTGTCAGGGATTATGGCTCGGTGCAACAGCAGTAGGTAATCTCCTGTTGTGGATCGGTCCTCTTATGTATAACGCTATTCCTATCGGATATTGCTGGGCAATTTTCATGATAGTATGCTTCATTTCAATGGGAGTAATGCTGTTCATGGTGAAATGGCTGGAACGTGTAGCTAAGTAATCGGGCAGATAAATCTTATATAAAACTGCAAGGCGTACAGAATGAGTTTTAAACTCGGTCTGTACGCCTTGATTTTTAGGGAAAGGTCTTGGTGATTTCTCTGTGATGTCGACTCCCTGGAAGCATTCTGTTGAATGATCTGATACGCTATATTAATGGGACCCTATTTTACTGGCGTTTTTGCATAGGAAATAAAAGATGTCAATACTGTCTTTCTGGAAAGAAGTCGAGATTTTATCTTTCTCTGTATGTGGAGATAAAACAAGCTCTTTAACCTTTTCTGAAACTTTCTGTTATGTAATCAGAAAGTATAGGAGAGAAGGTTAAAGAGCTTCTTGGTTATTATTGTTCAATAAATGTCTGCTTGTGCCTGTTGGGGGGGATAATGTTGTTTATTGAATAACAGTCAAGCTTATTCAACCCCTTTCATCATCTTTTGTAGCTTACCTGAAAGAATGAAAAGAATAACAGCTGCTGTTCCACTCATAAAAACGAACAACATGAAGAAATCGAACAGGTTTTCTACGTGGTAACCCAGGAAAGTCTTGGTTACACCGCCTTCCGGATAATAGCCGCTCAACACACCGGCAAACTTATTGGCAGCTGAGGTACTGAGATACCATACACCCATCAGCAGTGATGAGAAGCGTACCGGAGAGAGTTTGTATACCAGTGACAGTCCGATAGGAGCAAGGCAAAGCTCACCCATGGTATGAATGAGATACAGGCCCGTCAACCAGATCATGCTGACTTTCACGCCGGGCTGTACATCTTTTACACCGAAAGCAATGAACAGATAACCTAATGAGAGTAACAACAGACCGATGGCTTGCTTACGCGGTGAACTGGGTTCGATGCCCCGTTTGCCAAGGAATGACCAGATGGCGGCAAATATAGGAGCAAGTGTTACAATCATAATCGGATTGAAAGACTGGAAATAAGCTGCGGGCATCTCCCAGCTGCCGATGTGGCGATCGGTCTGTTCGTCAGCAAAGAAGGTAAGTGAAGCTCCTGCCTGTTCGTAGGCTGCCCAGAAAAATATCACGAAGAAAGCGATGATGTATATTACACCGATTCGGGCTTGTTCGGTACGGCTCAGACTCTTGTCGGTAATGATGATGATGGGCATAACGATAGTCGTAGCATAAATAAGTGAGCCAATCCAGTCGGCTCCAGCAAAGATACCACCATTGCCATTCCAGTTTACAGAAAACAGAATGGTAAGTAAAACAGTTCCCACAGCCATCCATATAGTACGCTTATTACTTTCCTTGCCTGTCTGTGAGGCCTTTTGTGTGTTACAATCAGCTTTAGAAGGGACCGTACCTACAGGGTTACCGTCCGGATCGCAGATATATTTATTCTTGAATATCTGGAAAACAGCAGCTCCCAGTACCATTCCTATACATGCTGCCAGGAATCCCCATTTGAAATCTTCCGGATGTCCCGTGTTACCTACTAGTCCGCATATCAGCGGGGCAAGGGTAGATCCTACATTCACTCCCATGTAGAAGATGGTGAAGGCCGAATCTTTACGTTGTCGTCGGCTGTATACAGACGTCCTACATGGTCGATATGTTAGGCTTGAAGAATCCGTTACCTAAAATCAGCAGTCCCAGTCCTATAAACATCAGCCATTTGGCTAGTTCTACCTGATGAAAATAGCATGCACTCAGGAAAAGCATGAACTGTCCTGCCGCCATGGTCAATGCTCCCACTACGATGGAGCGGCGATTTCCCCAGTAGCGGTCGGCAATGTATCCGCCAATCAGTGGGGTAAGGTATACCAGCCCTGTATAACTTCCGTAAACTTGTGAAGCCATTTCCTTATCGAACAGCAAGGCTTGCACCATGTAAAGCATGAACAAGGCACGCAGTGCCATAATAACTGAATCGTTCCCACATTTCAGTTACGAAGAGTAAGTAAAGTCCTTTCGGATGTCCTTTTGTCTGATTCATTTTGTTCCTATTTTGATAAAATGTTATTATTTGCAGCGAAAAACGTTGCAAAAATAGCAAATAAATACCTTGTGTCAAAATCAAAAAGTTAGAAGATGTGTTGTTTTTGCTTCGCTTTGCTTTACGTCTGTGCTGAATATAGAAAAGATTATAAAGTTTCTTGAGAAGCCGGATAGGTTATGTAGAGCGTGTCGGGGGAATATTTTACTTGACGTCTGGACAAAATAAAAGGAAGAGCAGAAAAATTACCTTCTGCTCTTCCTGTATCGAAAAATAATCTGATTGGTCTTCAATCTTATCTGTTGGCTGTTACCCCCTGATAACAAGAGGTTACTTTATCGAAGAAAGCCGGATCTGGATTAGCTTCCAGCAGTTGCATCATCAAGTCGTATACATCAGCATGACTGTCGAGTTTGATAGCTGTCTGGAGGTCAGCCAGTGAATCATCGTACTCGCCTTTGTCCATATGAATTTCAGCACGGGTCTTGTAATTCTCTGCATCTGAGGGAGTCAGGCGGATAGCTTCGTCCAAATCTTTCTCTGCCAGATCGTATGCCTGAGCGTTCATGTAAAGTGTGCCGCGGGTATAGTATGCAAACGAGCGGTATTCTGTATCTTCTTCCGGAATAAGTTTTACACTTTCGTTGGCAGCATACAGTGCCAGTTTCATATCGCCGTAGAAATTGCATACCAGCGCCATGTAACAGTGTGCATAACCATTGTCCGGATTTTGGTTGATTTCTTCGTTCAGGTATTGGTAAGCTTGTTCTGCATTGCCTGCATTCAGTGCTTCTACTCCTTTTATGTAATTGGAACTTTCCGGACGGACAAAATCTTTAGCTTGTGTTTGAGCGATTGCCATCAGGCAACATGCAACGGTAAGTATTAGTGTTTTCATTGTATTCATAAGTAAAGTTGTTTTTATGTCAGGCACAAAAGTAGAGAGTTTTCTTGAAACAATAAATATTTTAAGTAAGAAAAATATTATGTTTTAAATCACTTTTTTAACAATTAATAGCATACTTATGCCTTGCTTAGGAATGTTTTGACAGAACGTATTACCTTTATTATATAGCGAAATGTTGTCTGGGAAGAAATAATCTCTGGGGGATTGGGCGGATGGATGGTTGGTAAAATTTTGCGATGTTCTTTCTGTAGCATGAAAGATTAGTTTTATTTTTTTGTT
>ENA-OQJO01000046-OQJO01000046.1-human-gut-metagenome-genome-assembly--contig:-NODE-46-length-15017-cov-1.909671_pt1 | contig 15017 bp, 14 predicted proteins | sample MGYA00242613_ERZ504780 | MGnify/ENA primary metagenome ERZ504780 (study PRJEB26092, sample SAMD00036368) | human gut metagenome | host: Homo sapiens | study: EMG produced TPA metagenomics assembly of...
TCGCCGACTACACCGCGTTCTTCAACCTGAAGGCAGTCGGCCAGCCGGGTCACCTCGAGTACTTCACCGACACGACCACCATGTTCAACAACCCCCAGAACGAAGAAGCCGAGCGCTACGTATCGGGACGCTTTGGCTGATCGGCAAAAGCCGATCTGCCAAAGCGTAGCGTCGGCCCAGGGCGACGCCGTTAAGCAAACAGTCCAGTGGACTGTTTGTAGGCGGCGCCGAGGTGCGACAGCATCGAGGCAGGAAATAGTGTCTTGCCTTGGCAAGGCTCCTTTTCCTACGAGCTTGCACGCGGCTGATCGGCAAATCATCTCTTACTCCCGCTTGCGGGGGATTGTCGCACGGATGTGCGGTCGAAAGTGGTTGCTTCGCTAACCATTTCGATCCCATTCGTGGCGGCCGTTCCCCTGAGCGGGAGTTTTTTTGTATGTGATACCTGATCGCGACACGCTCTATTGATAATGATTCTCAATTAAGTTATGATGGCGTTATATCACGTTAGGGAGGATCTATCATGTACCGTATTGTGAGAATTGCGATTGCCGCACTTGCTTCTGTAGGAATGCTTGCGTCGGTTGCTGCGTGTGGAAGCGGCCGATCGTCGTCCGAAAAAAACGGAACCATCGAAGTGGTCGCTTCCGTGAATCAGTGGGGTACCGTGGCGAAAACCTTGGGCGGTGGCAACGTCAACGTAACCAGCATCATCAATTCCACCAATGTGGATGCGCATGATTACGAGCCAACGACGTCGGATATCGCCAAACTGCAGAAAGCGCAAGTCATCATCGTCAATGGAGCCGGCTACGACGCATGGGCGGTCAAAGCGGCGCAATCCGCCAACGCAACTATCGTCAATGCCGCTGCAGTCGGCGGGGTGAATGACGGCGAAAATCCGCATGTTTGGTTCTCCGCCGATGTGCGCAAGGCAGTGGCACAGGCGATCACCGAAGCGTACGAACAGGCCGACGCCGCGAAAAAGAGTGATTTCGACAAGCTGCACGATCAGTGGAAATCTGAAGAAAACAACGTCGAAAGCAAAATCGCCGAAGTGAAACAGAAATCGGATGGATTGGCGTACGCGGCAACGGAATCCGTGGCAAGCTATCTGGCGGAAGACATGGGTTTGACCGACGCAACGCCAAGCGGGTACGCGCGAGCCACAGCGAACGAAAGCGAGCCGACACCAACGGATATCAAACAGTTCACCGATGCGCTGAAGGCGGGTGAAATCAAGCTTTTGGTCGTCAATACGCAGGAGGAAAGCGAGCTGACGGGCAAAATCACGAATGCCGCGAAATCCGCAAACGTGCCCATGGTTGAACTGACCGAACAGATGCCGGAACAATACGATTCCTTGACGGCCTGGATGGAAAGTCTGGTTGACGCCTTCTCGAAAGCCATCGCATAAGACGGTTCACTAAAAAGCAGTACGAAAACAAGCGATACAACAATAGGGGCGACTCCGCAGTGAGAGCGGAATCGCCCCTATTTCATTTGCCGAATTTAAATTATTTACTGAACCAGTAATTTCGGCTGGTGGTCAGGTTGAACCTGACGTTCAGAACTACAGGATCGCGGTGATGATGAAGTCCAGAATGAACAGCAGCGACACAACCCAGATCACCGGGTGCACTTCCTTGGCCTTGCCCTTGCAGGTCTTGATCAGGCAGTAGGTGATGAAGCCGCCGGCGATGCCGTAGGAGATGGAGTAGCTGAACGCCATGAATACGGAAGCGAAGAACGCCGGCACGGCCTCGGAGATATCGCCCCAGTCGATTTCCTTCAGCGAGGACGCCATCATGCAGCCCACCACCACGAGCACGCCTGCGGTTGCGGCGGACGGAATGGCGGAGATGACCGGGGAGAGGAAGGCGGACAGGGCGAAGCAGATGGCCACGACCACGGAGGTCAGGCCGGTGCGGCCGCCAGCGGCGATACCTGCGGAGGATTCCACATACGTGGTGGTGTTGGAGGTGCCGCAGATGGCGCCGATGGAAGTTGCGATCGAATCGGCGAACAGGGCCTTGTCCATCTTGGAGGAGAAGCCGGAACCGTTTTCGAGGGCTTCCTCGTCTTCCGCGGAGAAGATGCCGGTGCGGCGGCCGGTGCCGATGAACGTGCCGATGGTGTCGAAGGTGTCGGACATGGAGAATGCGAAGATCGTCAGCAGAATGATCGGCAGCTTCGACATGTCGGAGAACAGCGATGGGAAGCCTTCGGCGCTGAAGATAGCGCCAAAGGTCTGCGGCAGCTGGGCGAAAGTGTCGCCGATGGAGATGGAGTTGGCCATGGTGGTCTGACCCATCGGAATGCCGGCGATGGCGGTGACTGCGATGGCGATTAGCATGCCGCCGCGCACTTTGAGCACGGTGAGGATGATGGCGAGGAACAGGCCGATGATGAACAGCCAGATGGTCGGATTGTTCATGACGGCCAGACCTGGGGTGGCCTGCACGGTGTCGCCGTTCTTGGCGTCGGCCTTTGGTGGTAGAAGGTGAAGAAGTCCGACGTTCAGGAAGCCGACGTAGGCCACGAACAGGCCGATTGCCGCCGCCGATCGGCCGTTCTGCTAGCACTTCCGGAATGGCTTGGATGATGAATCTTACGAATCTTGGTGACGGTGATGAGAATGTTGATCAGGCCACACAGGAACACCATGCACAGGGTCTGCTGCCAGGTGAAGCCGAGGCCGAAGCAAACGGTGTAGGTGAAGAATGCGTTGAGGCCCATGCCGGCGGCCTGAGCATACGGAACGTTGGCGAACAAGCCCATGACGAGCGTGCCCGCGATGGCTGCGATGATGGTTGCAAGGAACACGCCGCCCCACGGCATTCCCGTTTGCGACAGTATCTGTGGGTTGACGATGATGATGTACGACATTGCGAAGAACGTGGTCAGACCGGCCATGACCTCAGTGGACACGGTGGTGCCGTTCTCCTTAAGATGGAAGAACTTTTCCATTTTTCCCTATCTCTATTTCTCTTGGGTTGGTAGGAACGTTCCGACTATTGGGCGGCGCGTTCCGGCGAGAATTGCGACTCGCCTTGTGGAATCGTGGGATTCCGAACAAGGCTTAACCGTAACACTTGAGTGAGTCATGAAGATTTCGTAAAGCGCGACACGCCCGGATGACGGCAAGTCCAAGCATGACCGTAAGTTGTTCACCTGTAAACCACAGACCGTTGGTTGGAGCGTGCAAGCGCTCACGAAGTTTGGTTCGCCAAGCCAACGCAGGTTGAAGAACATACGCCCACCAAGGGCTTTCCGCTTAGCGGTCGAATGTTGCTCTGCCTGCGTGCAGGGCTTTTTTATTGTCCGGCGAAACGTTCCTGCTTCACAGTCAATGGTTGACTAAGGAAGGAACGCCATGAAGAGGCCCGAAAAGGAAGCGGTGGTCGCCCAGCTTACGGATAAGTTCCGTGAAGCTGACGCTATCTACCTGACCGAGTACCGCGGGCTTACCGTTCCGCAGATCTCTGAACTGCGCGAAAAGCTAGGCCGCGATACTTCCTACACTGTGGCTAAGAACACGCTGATTCGCATCGCAGCCAAGGAAGCTGGCATCGAAGGTCTCGATGAGATCCTCGCCGGTCCGACCGCTGTGACCTTCGTGAAGGGTGACTTCATCGAAGCTGCGAAGACCCTGCGTGACTTCGCCAAGACCAATAAGGCACTGATCATCAAGGGCGGCTTCGCTGATGGCACCGTCTACGATGCTGAAGGTGCCCAGAAGCTGGCAGACCTCAAGTCTCGCCCGCAGCTGCTCGCCGAGTTCGCCGGCGACATCAAGGCTACGATGTCCAAGGCCGCGTACCTGTTCAACGCTCTGCCGACCAAGGCCGTGCGTACGATCGATGCGCTCCGCGAGAAGCAGGAAAAGGCTGCCTGATTTCATTGCGGTTAGCCGCGTGAATGATAGTGACCATAAAGAAAATAATTGTTTTAGGTGACGGTCACCTCTTCAATCAAACCGTCGCCAAGAATGAAAGGAAGCCATTATGGCTAAGTACACCAACGATGAGCTGCTCGAAGCTTTCGGTGAGATGACCCTGGTTGAGCTCTCCGAGTTCGTCAAGGCTTTCGAAGAGAAGTTCGACGTCGAGGCTGCCGCTCCGGCTGCTGTCGCCGTTGCCGCTCCGGGCGCTGCTGCTCCGGCTGAGGAAGAGAAGGACGAGTTCGACGTCATCCTCTCCGCCGTTGGCGACAAGAAGATCCAGGTCATCAAGGCCGTCCGCGCTATCACCAACCTGGGCCTGGCTGAGGCCAAGGCTCTCGTCGACGGCGCTCCGAAGGCTGTCCTGGAGAAGGCCAAGAAGGAAGACGCCGAGAAGGCCAAGTCCCAGCTCGAAGAAGCCGGCGCCACCGTCGAGCTCAAGTGATTCGCGCGGCTTGAAGCCGCATATCACAATCTTGAGTGGAAACCCCGTTCGCCACAAGGCGGCGGGGTTTTCCGCATATTACGGGATTTTCTTTCGCTGACGATCCAATAAAATCCGATTTAGGCATGAATGCTTCCATATCGTGCCATACAATGGGGGAATTAGGCGAAAGTTGTCAATTAATCGCGTCATAATCCTGAAATACGTGGCAAGGCATGACACAATGACAAGTAGTGGTATGTGTGAAAGGAAGGCCGACAACGGTGAGCGAAGATCAACGAACGGCACAGCAGTGGACCGTCAAGGTTGATGGAAACCGAACTGAAGAAGCTGGGCAGCGGCGAAAGCGTGGAAATCGGCCGCAAGCCGTTACGTCCTCTGGCGGATGACGGATTCGCGCGCCTTGACATTATGGATACGAACAAATCCATGTCGAAACGGCATGCCATTGTTTCAGTCGACGCGCAGGGCAACGCTTCCGTACGTGATCTCAAGTCGACCAATGGTTCGTTTGTAGTGGCCGACAACGGCCAATTGATGCGTCTGCCCGCGGATGAGGATTTCAAACTGCCATCCACGCCAATGACCTTGCAATTCGGCGACGTACGCGTCACTTTTGAACGTGACAGCGTGAGCGCCATGCCCGAATCCGAGAGTACCGCGTCAGCTCCGGTATCTAATCTGTTCTCCTATGCAGTGTCCGATGAGGCGTCGCAGGAGCCCGACGCCGCCGATATGTCGGTCGACGACATTCTCAATCTGCGTGCCGGAGAGCCGACCGCATTGTTCAACGCGCGCAACGTCGCCAATCGTGTGAATCTCATGCAACGCTCCGAACGTCAGTCTTTCGCGCCAGTTCGATCCAACGAGCCGGATTATGGGGATCTTCCGTCCGTTTCGCTGGTGCAGCATAACGACGTCGTGGATAACGCGCCACGTGACCTCTTCGCCGACGCCGCAGCCGAGGCAGATGCCGTGGCGGAACAGCAGGCGGCGGAAGAAGGGGCCAAGAAGAACGCCGCCGAAAAGGAAAAGCCGGCTATGCTGCCCGAATCCCAATCGCGGACGCAAGCCATCGCAGGCAACGACGTCGAACACGACACGATTCCCGTGAGCAAACTATTCAGCGCAAGACCAAGCAAGCCGATTATCGTGGCATTGCCGGATAGCAGCGACATGCCTGAACAACAAGCGGAAAAAACGCACGAGCAGCGCAATGAAATTGCAGAACAATCCGGTACCAATCCGATTCAACCGGAAGAAGTGGCGCAACGGGCCGACGACGAGCGTTTCAGGCCGCATAACACGGAGCAGCCACAGATTGTGAGCGAGCCGACACCGGACGAAACCAGCGTATTCAAACCGGCTTTTGAACCCGGATCGGTGTTCGATCGAGTCGCCAAGGGAGAGCTTGCCAAGCAGGAACAGACCATTGAAGTCGACGGACTGACGTCGGATGATGCCAAACGCACCGACGATTTCACCGTGCAGTTCGAGATGGCACGTCATCCGGAGCTGCTGCCGTTCCTTGCCATGAACCCGTCGCTGTACGACGATTTGTACGCATGGCTGGGAGCTTTGGGCAATGCAGACATCGACGCGGCCCTGTCACATAATCCGGGGTATGCGGAATACCGCAAAGCGGTAGGGAAGTGAGTCAATACATGAGCGAAAGCAACGAGACCGTCACCGCGCTGGATCGTATTCGGGGGTGGCGTGAGAAGTACCGTCTTGGTCTATCGCCGTCGCCGCTTGAGGACGTGACGCAGCTGAGCGCCCAGCTTGACATGACGCATGCGCATCCGTCCGGCATCGCGCAGCTGTTCGCCAGCGGGCATGTGCAACTTGATTCCTTGTTCCGCGACAACGGCATGTTGCGTGCCGCCGGGCGTCGTGTGGAGCGTGTGCTCGACGATCGTGAGGCGAAAAGCCGTGTCAGCGGCGTGGGCGAACTGTCTTTGGTGGTTGGCGTGGCCATCTGGAAAGGCAACCAGATGCCGGTACTCATGTATCCGGTCGAGGTGCGCAAAGAAGGACGCAATATTGAAAACGGCACGGTGATCGCGTTCACAGGGCGCGTACGCTTGAATGCGGCTTTCGCCGCCGTGCTGCGCGGAGAACAACGTCGTATTGGACGAGTCCAAGCTGTTCGACGGTTCGAATTACGAAAGCGGCACGCCGGAAACATCCGCGGTGTTCGCTGCCATCACACGCCTTGCGGTCAACGCGTTCCCTGATTTTGAGATCGAACGGCACATTATTCTCGGATGCTTTATGGATCCGGCATCGCAGATGCTGGTGGAAAGCCGGAAGATCATCGACCAGTTGGCGCAAGGTCCGACCGGCAATACCGCCTTGGACGCTTTGGCAGGAGACAAGTCCGCCGCCGAAGCGTTGGAAGGTGCCGAAATTCCGGAGTACAGTCCGTTTGATGCCGATCCTCATGGCGAGTATGAGGTCGGCGATGCGGACAATACCGTCCGATACGCCTCGCAGCTTGCTTCCGCGGGCCATTCGCTGTTTGTGGATAGTGCGATCGCCAACAATACCGCAGAGCAGGCCGCGGCGATTGCGTCGCGTTGCGTGATGAACGGACGGTCGGTGCTCTATGTGCCGTGTGTGACCGATCAGAAGCGTCGTTTTGTACAGGCCGTTGCCGCAAACGAAATGAGCGGACAGCTGCTGGATATCGCCGATGATGGTGCCAACGCTGCGATTGACCGTCAGCTGATTGCAGCCGTCGGCTTCCAATCGGGGGTTGCTTCCTCCCGTTTTGATCAGATTGCCGATGAGCTGGTTGGCGTGCGTTCGCGTTTGACCCGTTATCTGGGCGATCTTCACGGCGTGAGTCAGGAGTGGGGTGTATCCGCCTACCAGACGATTCAGAATCTCGCGCAGATTGCGGCATTGCCCACCCATCCGACCACGCATGTGCGTTTGAACAAGCAGACCGCGCATTCCATCGCGGACAAGATCGAGGATTGGGCTGCGAAACTGCAGCGTGCGGGCGAGCTTGGCGAATACACCATTACGGAGAACGACACCGCATGGTATAAGGCATCGCTGTATTCCGAAGAGGAGGCGGTGAGCGCATACCAGCGTGTGGTTGAGCTGTTGCGCAAGGTGTTGCCCGCCACCCGCGAGCAGGTGGCCAGTACGGTACAGACCTGCGGATTCCCGATTCCCACGACCGCGCAGGAGTGGAGCCGTCAGGTCATGGTGCTGAAGAACCTGCGCCGTGTGCTTGACGTATTCCAGCCGGAGATTTTCGAACGTGACATTGCCTCCATGATCGAGGCGACCAAGCCGAAGGCCGAGCGCAAGGCCGAAGGTACGTCCATGGGCTTCTGGGAGCGTCGACCGCCACATCAAGGAAGCCAAGGGTTTGCTGCGCGTCGGTGCCCAAGTGGAGAACCTGCATGAGGCGTTGCTGGTGGTGTCCAAGCAGGCCGATCAGTGGCATATGTTCGTGCCTCATGGCGGCTGGCCGGTATTGCCCGCCAAGCTGGATGACATTATCGAAACGCAGGAGAATCTCAATCGGGATATGACCGCGTTGAATGCGGTGCTTGCCACAACCCCGCAGGGCGGCAATCTTGAAACCGTTGATTTCAATCAGGTCGAAGAGCGTTTGAAGGCCCTGTATGACGATAAGCAGTCGCTTGATATTCTGCCTGAGCGCGCCCGTCTGGAACGTGAATTCCATTCGGTCGGCCTCGACGAGCTGGTCGAAGATCTGAACAATCGTGGCGTTGCCAACGATGCCGTTGCAGGGGAACTGCAGCTGGCATGGTGGACCACGGTGTTCGAGAACATCGTGCGGGCGTCCGCGATCATCTCCAATCAGGATGGGTCGGCGTTGCAGTCCGCTGCGGATCGTTTCGCGCAGGTGGACACCGAACACGTGCGTTCGGTCGGTCCGATGGTGGCGCAGGAATCCATGCGCCGTCTGTGCGACATGCTGTTCTCGCGTACGCAGGAGGCCAATCTGCTGCATACCACGCTTGCCGGCGCCCGTAATGTTTCGCTGAACTGCCTGCATAAGGAGCATCCGCAGATTCTCGCCGCGGCGAAGCCTATTCTCGTTGCGACTCCTGCCACGCTTGCGGCCATCACCGATCCGGCGCCATTGGCCGACGTCGTGATCATCGATGCCGCAGCGCATATTCAATCCATCGAACTGCTCAGCATCATCAGCCGAGCCAAGCAGGTGGTGGTGATCGCGCATCGCGAAACCGTCACTTCCGACGGTCTGAAGCGTCTCATCGCATTGCTGCCGAGCGTGAAAATCGCCAATCGTCCTGTTCGCCGTGCGCCGAAGCTCAACGCGTTCCTGGAATCGGAAGGCTACGGTTCCGTGCCCTTCGACGTGGCCAGGGAAGGCGCGCAGGGCGAGGTCGCCTACCATTTTGTGGCCGATGCCAATGGCGTGCCGGTCATCACGTCCGGACTGGTGGAAAGCAGCCAGCAGGAAATCGACGAGGTGGTCAGGCTGATCACCAAGCGTGCCGCCGGTTTCACGATCGTGCCTGCATCGTACATGCTTACCGTGGTGACGCTGACCCATACGTTCCGCACCCGACTGGGAGCCGAGCTTAAGGCGATCGCCAATAAGAACAAGGCCATGGGCATGTTCTTGCGTCATGTGCGCATCGTGGACATTTCCGATGTGGCCGGCGCGCATGCCACCGATGCGATTCTTGCGATGTGCTACGCGAAGACTTCTCATGGAAGGCTGCTGCAACAGTTTGGAGCGTTGGAATCCGAAGGCGGACGGGGTATGTTGCTGGATGCGTTGGCCGTGCCGGATCGTCATCTTGACATCGTGTCCGCATTCTCGTCAGCTGACATGGATGACGAGCGCCTGCACCAAGCTGGTCCGAAGATGCTGAAAACGGTGCTTCGCTGGGCGGAACAGCTCGATGACAGCGTGGTGCGCCCAGTCGTCAAGACGAACGGTTCGAACGTATTGCTCAACGATCTTGCCGACCGTATTCGTGCCCGCGGTTTGAATGTGGCCGTCGACTACGGTTTCGACAATGGTTCCAAGCTGCCGCTGGTGGTTGGCCTGAACGACAAGCCGTTCGCATTGGCCGTGCTTACCGACGATGCGCAGTTCATGGGATTGCAGTCCACCAGGGAACGCCACCGCGTGCTTTTGCAGAACATCGAATCGCTTGGCTGGTCCGTTATGACCGTGTGGAGCGTTGGCGCGTTCGTGAATCCAGACAAGGAAGTGGATCGCATCGTGGCACGCTTGAGCGACCTGTATCAGGAGGTCAAGTGAGCGTCGACGAACCCTCCATCCAAGAGTCCGCGGAATCTGGCCAGTCTGCCGTGCGTGTGGTGTCCGGATACTCCGCCACCCGCCGTACGGCGCGCAAACACAAGCGTGTGGTTCGGCAGGGTACGGAACTGTTCGATGCCGATGGCGTCAAGCTTGAACCGTCCGATGTGCTTACCGAACGCCAGCGCAATGCTGACGACGACAAGCGTATTCTGGGCGAGCTGCCACCGCAGTTGGGGCGTGTTCTCCGAGCGGGAGTCCGCTGACGTTCGTTTGCTATACGGGAGGTTTCTGATACGTTCAGACCTCCCGAATTTCATATATTCCGCATGATGGTGCTGCGGATTCGCTTGGGAATGCCGTTACGAACCGATGATGGCGATGATCGCGCTGTATTCTTGGGCCTGCAATACGGTTGCCGCCTCATGAGGAGGCATGGCAAACACCGCAAGCGTGTCGCCGTCCGCATTTCGTGAAGGTTTCGCGGTCAATATCGCTCCCGTGCACAGCTCACGTAACGACACCGCATCCATATCCGGTACCGTTTCCGGCGTGGCCTCGCTGAACATCGTGGCGCTGGAAAGCGTCACCGTATCGCCAATCGTCAGACTGTCGGCGGAACTCGCCAACCGAACTTCGACCGCCGTATATCCTTTGGGAACAACGGGGGAAGCGCGAGCCATGGCCGAGGTGACGATGCTGCCTTCCGCAATATCCACTTGGGCAATCAGCCCGACGGCATCATCGATATCGTGAGCAACGCTGCGCAGGGCCTCATCGTATGGAATATCTCGCAAAGCAAGCGAATCCGCGGAAATCACGCCGCCTTTGGCGATGGACTTCGCCGCAATGACGACGGATTGCGTGGAAATCGTCAATCGTACGCACTGCAGGGCCGCGAATATGGCAAGTCCGGCGCACAGCGAAGCAAGTAGACGATGCAATTGCGCGTTTCGTCGTCGTCGATGAGGCGCCGAAGACGGTGACGCAGTTCGTGTGTTTGCCGTCCGTGCCTTGCAGACGTTGGCTAAGGTCATGAAAAAAGGTCACCATTCATGCATGATGACCTTACGAATAGTTGCTGCGCAAGCCGGATCGAGGGTTGTGGTCGGAGGATGCGAGTTATCCACAGGATTCGGCGTGTCGCCTTGTTTCCAAGGTTTGCTGACCCTGGTTATTTGGCTCGTTTCCTTGCTTCGGCTGCTCGGTTACGTGTATTCGTTTTCGCTCACTTGGACTTGTCAGTGCGATAGAAACCAGATCCCTTGAATTCGATCGGCGGGGCGGAATACACCTTGCGGACCTGCTCTTCGCCGCATTCCGGGCAAACGGTGATCGGATCGTCGGTGAATGACTGCTGTTCGGTGAAATCGTAGTTGCAGTTCTTGCAACGGTAATGGTAAGTAGGCAAAGTATCCTCGCTTCAACCAGGTTCTCAAATTTCTTAACGGGACATATCCTAGTACGTTCCCTGAGACGGCTGCGTGAACGTCTTATCTTCGGACATCTTATTCGCGTATGGCCGTAAATCCGTTCGGAGTGAGCACGCCATCGACGGGAATATCGTGGTCTTCGTGCGGAACAGGCTTGTCCGTCGGCTCCCACGGCCAGCAAACCGCCACCACCCGTGCACCGGCCGCACGATACTCGAGCGCGCGGTCATACCACCCTCCGCCACGTCCCAGACGGAATCCCTCTTGGTCGACGGCAAGGGCGGGAACAATGATCAGACCGGCGTTTTTCAGCGCTTCAGGTCCGTTTGCGCTATTGCCCGGCTCTTGCGGGCGGTGCGTATTGATGGACCCGTCGCTGTTGGTCTGGTCCTGCAGATCGTGAATGTCGCCAAGTTCGCTCCAGCCAATATCCATGCCGGATCCGAGCCGTGGCACCAGCACGTGGCAATTCGAATCGAATAATGCCTGCAGCATCGGCATCATCGACATTTCGCTGCCCATGGACGCGAATGCGGCCACCGTGGTGAACGAATGAATGAGATTCGCCTTCCGCGCCTGTTCGGCCAACTTGCGGCCGGCTTCCAGTCGTTCCTCCTTACTGGTCTGCTTTCTTCGTGCGATTGCGTGTGCGCGCCATTGCTTTTTCAGCTCACGTTGGTTCGCGGCTTCGTCACAGACGCTGTTTTCCATGACGTCGGCTTGCATGTTCGTGGTCATACCGCATGTTGTACCACGGGATGGTTGCGCGCAATCGGAAATGTTATGCGTATGGCAGAATGAGGGCGTGACGATTTTGCGATCTTTACGGGGCATGATGCGTTCGGATCCCAATGCCATTGATGTTCCGCGGTTCATTCAGGCACATGGGCTTCACGTTCCCATAATCCTGCGTCCGCTGACTACTGACGACTGCGACGAATGGAACGAAGTCCGCTGGCGCAACGACGATTGGTTGAAGCCTTGGGAATCCGGGGATCCGGTGCATGGCGCGTCGATGTCGTTCAACGAGTGGGTGCGTGCGATGCGATGCAACGAGCGAAACGGCACCGGAGTGGTGTTCGCCATCGAGCATCATGGGCGTATCGTCGGCCAGATTTCGTTAGGGGCCATCTGCTATGGCGCCATGCGTACCGGCGTGGTTGGCTATTGGGTCGATGAGCGGTGTGCGGGGCGTGGATATGCGCCGATGGCTGTTACGCTATTGGCTGATTGGGCGATGTTCGACCCTTCCGGGCCGCAATTGCATCGTGTGGAGATCGACTTGCTTCCCGAAAACGAACGTTCACGTAAGGTGGCACTCAAAGTGGGGGCATCCTATGAGGGGATGCGCAAGGCGTACATGTTCGTGAACGGGCAATGGCGTGACCATGAATCGTATGCGTTGCTGCCGGAGTACGCACCGAATGGCTTTACCGCACGGTTGATGGGCGAGTGAGCCGTTGGCGAGGTTCGACACGCGCTTTCGCGCACATGTTCGACACGCGGGGGCGTGCACCCCGGAGAATGTCGGAATGTCACCTATTCTTATGAGTTATGGGTTATGAATCGTTAAGCACGGTTGTGGTGCTTGCGATTGTGATTATTCTCATGGTTTTCTGGCTGCCCAAACGGACGGTCAAAGGCATGAAGCGGGTAATCGAGCACCGAGAGGACCGCTTTTCGCCGTCGCTGCATCTGGTGGATGCCGACAGTGGAACGCGATTCTCCGATGAGACCGCCGCAAAGGCGAAAGGGGCAATAATGCAGTCCAACGAGACGCATGAGGGCAAGCTGACCGACGAAAGGATCGCGCATGTCCGTGCCCTTCGTCGTGCCGCGATCCGCAGAAGGCGGATTATTGTTGTCTCGATGCTGGTGATCACAATCGTCGTGTTGATGTGTGCGTTTGTGTTGCATTTCAGTCCGTTGTTTGCTTTGATTCCTGCGTCGCTGCTTGCTGGAGTGCTCGCTTTGGGGGTGAGGGCCGCCAAGCAGGCCGCAGCGTGGGAGCGGAAAGTCGCCAAGTATCGTTCCAAGATGAGGAAGCGTGCTGCGGCAGAGCGCAAGCGCGCCCAGGAAGAGCAGGCGGAGCGCGCTCGTTTGCGGGAGCAGGAGCTTGCGGAAATTCGCAGGATCGCCGAATCTCAGGTGCCGACCGATGTTATGCCGGAAGGTGAGATCCGTCAGGCGATCGATCGCGGCAAGGCCGACCGTGATGTTGTTGTAAGCAAACGCAAGGGGGAAACCGAAGCGAAATCCGCTGCGGAACCGAACGTTGTGGATGCGCAAGTCGTGCCGGATAAGAAGAACGGTCTGTCCATCCACGATGAGCGTGATGAAATCGCCAAAACCGAGGGTGTGGATGCATGCGATGCGGATTCGTCCGCCGTGGCCGGCGCGTCGCAGGATCTGATTTCGTTCTCGTTGGGATCGCCACGCAACGGTAACGATATCGCGCCAGCCGCTCCGGAAAGCATGGAAATCAAGTCCACTCGTCAGGTCGCCAAGGCCGTGCCTCCGACTGCGAGTACGGTTTCCGACAATGTCGAGCCGTTGATTGTGCCGACCGACGCGATCAGCAGCATGGATTCCGACGAGGCCGCAGCCCGTGTGGAGGCTGGTGTGCATCTGCAGGACGTGGATACCGTGGGATTCCACGACTCCGAGGTCAGCGCCGACGTTGAGGCTCCCAGCGTCACCTCCGATTCCCTGGGTGTGGGTTTGGCGTCCATCATGGCCCGTCGCGGGGCGTGACGGAGGGAAAGCGAACGCACGAAACGCACGAAACATACGAACAAGCGTAAAGAACATCAGCCTGAAACCGCATGGTTTCAGGCTTTTTCGTATATTTTGCTCTCAGCGTTAGCACTCGAGTTGGCAGAGTGCTAATAATCGCGCTAGGATATGTTTCAGCGCGAAAGGACGACGCCGTAAGTGATCGTCAGCCTCTTGCTAGCGGGTCCCGGCGCGGTAAGTAACGATTTCTCTTAGAAAGAGGAGGTCCACAGTGTCGATCTCACTCACACCGTTGGAAGACAAGATCATCGTCAAGCAGGCGAAGCTGAAACCCAGACCGCATCCGGTCTGTTCATTCCGGACAATGCCAAGGAGAAGCCGCAGCAGGGTGAAGTCCTGGCTGTCGGTCCGGGCCGTCGCAACGACGCCGGCGAGCGCATTCCGGTCGACGTCAAGGTCGGCGACAAGGTGCTGTACTCCAAGTATGGCGGCACCGAGGTGCACTATCAGGGTGAGGATTACCTGATCGTCTCCGCCCGCGATATTCTGGCCATTCTCGGCTGAGCGTAGCGCGTAGCTGTTTGAAGACCCCGTCAGCGAACGATTGGTGAACAATCGTGCGTTGGCGGGGTCTTGTTGAGTTTCAAAGCACTTGGGGTTCCTGCAATAGGCCGTGCGCAGCCGATGTATGCCGTGTTCATTGGCGTGCTGGTGTTGGCGTCGCTGTTCAGATGGTCTGCAGGGAAGGTTCGGAAGAAATACTCGTGTTTTTCTTTTTGGAATTTTTTTCGGGAGGATTTGCTCTGATTGACACCGACATGTGGCTGATAGTGAGAAATCGTTGGAATTTCAACGATTTTGAGACTTTTTGGCTTCCGCGACACGCCGTATTTGCGTTAATCGCATGATCTGTGGCATACTAAACGGGTTGCCGGTTGGGGTTCAACCAAACAGGCAGCACGGCGGATTTCCCAAGCGGTCAAAGGGAACTGACTGTAAATCAGTCGCCTCGTGCTTCAGTGGTTCGAATCCACTATCCGCCACGCCTCGATAGCTCAGTGGTAGAGCACTTCCTTGGTAAGGAAGAGGTCGTGAGTCCAATTCTCACTCGGGGCTCTCGTGGCGGGGTAGCTCAGCTGGCTAGAGCGTACGACTCATAATCGTAAGGTCAAG
>ENA-OQJO01000048-OQJO01000048.1-human-gut-metagenome-genome-assembly--contig:-NODE-48-length-14971-cov-2.299717_pt1 | contig 14971 bp, 16 predicted proteins | sample MGYA00242613_ERZ504780 | MGnify/ENA primary metagenome ERZ504780 (study PRJEB26092, sample SAMD00036368) | human gut metagenome | host: Homo sapiens | study: EMG produced TPA metagenomics assembly of...
ACCGTGCTCACGCTGCCGGCCGCCGCGATTATCTTGACCGTAATGATTCACTTCTGCAGCCGTACTTCCGCGAGCAACAGCAGGTTCTGGGCGCCGTCAACGGCATTATCGAGGAGGACTTTGCCGGCCAGAACGTCATTCAGGTGTTCGACCGCGCCGAGGCCTCGATCGAAGAGTTCGACCGTCAAAACGACCGCCTCTTTATTAGTGGCTGGCGCTCGCAGTTCCTGTCGGGCCTGATGATGCCGCTTATGAGCTTGGTGGGCAACATGGGCTACGTGGGCGTCGTCGTGGTGGGCGCGCAGCTCGCGCTGACCGGCAATGCCACGCCCGGCGACATCCAGAGCTTTATCCAGTACGTGCGCAACTTTACGCAACCCGTGCAGCAGCTGGGCAACGTGAGCAACACGATGCAGTCGATGGCTGCCGCCACCGAGCGCGTCTTTGAGTTCCTGGCCGCGCCCGAGGAGGAGCAGAAGGCCGACGCGCAGATCCCTGAGAAGCGCCCCGGCCACGTGGAGTTTGACCATGTGAAGTTTGGCTACACGCCCCGACAAGACCATCATCCACGACTTTAGCTGCGAGGCGCAGCCCGGCCAGACCATCGCCATCGTCGGCCCCACCGGCGCCGGCAAGACCACGCTCATTAAGCTGCTGCAGCGCTTCTACGACGTGGACGGCGGCTCGCTGCGTGTCGAGGGCGTCGATGTGCGCGACTGGGACCGCGCGGCACTGCGCGGCGAGTTTGCCATGGTGCTGCAGGACACCTGGCTTGTTTAACGGCACCATCCGCGAGAACATCCGCTACGGACGCCCCGACGCGAGCGATGCCGAGGTCGAGGCCGCTGCGCGCGCCGCACGCTGCGACCACTTTATTCATACGCTCGCCGGTGGCTACGACTTTATGATCAACGAGGAGGGCACCAACCTGTCGCAGGGTCAGCGCCAGCTCGTGACCATCGCCCGTGCCATTTTGGCCGACCGCCCGGCACTGATTCTGGACGAGGCGACTTCCAACGTCGATACCCGTACCGAGGAGCTTATTCAGCGCGCCATGGATGCGCTGATGCAGGGCCGCACCAGCTTTGTCATCGCGCACCGCCTGTCCACGATCCGCAACGCCGACGTGATCTTGGTGATTCGCGACGGCGACATCGTCGAGAAGGGCACGCACGACGAGCTGCTAGCGGCAGGCGGCTTCTACGCCGACCTGTACAACTCGCAGTTCGACGAAGCGGCGTAAAAACCGGCGGCAAACAACCGCAATGCCAAGAAAACGGGGGCGCAGGACAACCTGCACCCCCGTTTTGTGTCCTTCGAGCCTCGAAACGCCTTCCCTGAGACCTCACTGACGGCGCTTTCCAGACCCCGTGGGCAAAAAAGGGCAAATATGAGTACTGTTACCTTTTTAGTAACACGCCAAAACCGCCTCAAATGCCGCTCCCACGGCTTACACGCGTCCCTAAATTGATCAAACAACACCATAGCGGACTTATATGTGTTTGCGTTAATGAACATATTTTGCTGTTATGTCTATTATTTTGCGAAGGCAATATGATACTAAGATAGCAACCGTACTCATATTTGGCATTTTTTGCCCACAGGGTATTTCCTAGGGAACCGACAACAGCCTTAGGGTCCCGCGCGGCGCCGCTCCCTCCCGGCATCCGCCGACGTTTGCCCAGATAAAACCGACCAAATAAACCTGTCCCTTTTTGGTCGGTTTCGGGGTGACAAGGGCTTGCACTTTAGCGTGCGACAGCGGATAATGCCGAACACTCGACAATACGCTTATTGCTCTTTCTATAGATTGAGGAGGCCCCTATGGCCATGGAATTCAAACGCAGGCTGCCGATCCCCATGGAGATCCGCGAGGAAATGCCGCTTTCTGCCGAGCTTACCGCCAAAAAGCAGGCATTTGACGCCGAGGTCGCCAAAGTCTTTACCGGCGAGGACGCACGCAAGGTGCTCATCATCGGCCCGTGCTCTGCCGACCGCGAGGATTCGGTGCTTGAGTACATGAACCGACTGGCCAAGACCGCCGAGGAGGTCAAGGACAAGCTCATCATCATTCCGCGCGTCTACACCAATAAGCCGCGCACCAAGGGCACCGGCTACAAGGGTCTTCTGCACAACCCCAACCCGAGGCTCCCGACGACCTGCTCGAGGGCGTCAAGGCCATCCGCCACATGCACCTGCGCGTCATCGAGGAGACCGGCTTCTTTACCGCCGATGAGAATGCTCTACCCGTCCAACTACCAATACCTCGTTGACCTGCTGAGCTATGTTGCCGTGGGCGCACGCTCGGTCGAGAACCAAGAGCATCGCCTGGTGTCGAGCGGCATTTCGGTACCCGTCGGCATGAAGAATCCCACTGCCGGCTCTACCACCGTTATGCTCAACTCCATTTACGCCGCCCAGGCGCACCAGAGCTTCATCTTCCGCAACTGGGAGGTCGAGTGCGACGGCAATCCGCTCGCACACGCCGTTATGCGTGGCTACATCGGTCTCGATGGGCGCACCTACCCCAACTACCACTACGAACACCTGGAACGCTTGGCCGAACGCTATACCGAGCATGCCGGCTATGCCAATCCGGCAGCGGTCATCGACTGCAACCATGACAACTCGGGCAAGCGTCCGCTGGAGCAGTATCGCATTTGCAAGGAGGTGCTCGACAGCTGCCGCCGCAACGAATCCATCTCCAAGCTGGTCAAGGGCTTTATGATCGAGTCCTACCTGGAGGACGGCAACCAGCCGGTCGACGGCGGCGTCTTTGGCAAGTCGATCACCGACCCGTGCCTGGGCTGGGAAAAGACCGACTACCTCATCCACGAGATCGCGGAACGTATTTAGCTACGCGGTTTTACCAAACCGCGTAACGGCTCGACGCTGCAAACCCGCCAGAACGGCAATCTGCCTTTCAACTTCGGCGGCATGATCAAAAGATCAATGCCGCCTCGTTTCAAGGCACCTTGCTCGCTCTGGCGGGTTTTCGCTGACGTTTTTCGACCTGCATTGTTGCCAGGGTTGGCACCAATGACTAATGCGATAGCTAGCTACGTCGGTCCGATTGATCGGCTGGGTTTCCGAGGTGCGGCAGATTCCCGCGAAAGAGGAGGGCATAGACCTTAAGGGTCATGCCCGACGATTGAAGGGCAAGGTGCCGTGCCTCGGGAAGACAGACAGTTACGCCGAGGGCTCCTGCTGCGTAATGCAGTGGATATTTCCGCCACCGAAGACGACCTGCTCGGACTGAACGCCGACGCACTTGTAGACGCCCTCGCCCCAGACCTCGTCGTAGATCTTCTGGAGCGTGTCAACGGCAAGCTGATCGTTCTCGTCGCCGTACTGCGGGACGATAACGCCGTGGTTGGTGACCAGGTAGTTCATGTAGGAGGCGATCAGCGGCTCGTTGGCAACGCGCGGCTCGGCGTTCTCGTCGGCGTCGATGGTGTCGCAGGAAGCCTGGTCCATGAACAGCGGGTTCACAGGCATGCAGAGCTTGTAGACCTTCATCTTGCGGCCCTTGGCGTCAACGGCGTTGGAAAGGGTCTCGTAGACAGCATGGCATTGCTCGTAGAACGGATACTCGGGATCGTCGGTCCAGATGCAGGCCATGACGCCCGGAGCGATGAACGTAGCGACATCATCGATGTGGCCGTTGGTCTCCTCGGGGTCGATGCCCTCCTTAACCCAGATGACCTTCTCGACACCCAGGTAATCCTTGAGGTGCTCGTCCATATAGGCGCGAAGTTCCTCACTCCAGGGCTCAAACTTCTTGTGGAACTTGGGCCAGATGGACTCGGGATCCTCTTCCTCCTCCAGAACCGCAGAGCAGGTGCGGCCCGGGGAAAGCAGGCACTGGTCGGTCACGACCACGGTGCCTTCGCCGTCGACGGTAATGGAGCCGCCCTCGAGGATCATGTCATCGGGACGATAGCGACGGCAGCCGGAAAGCTCAGCCATCTTAAGGGCAATCTGCTCGTCCTTGTCCCACGGGAAATAGAGGCCGTCGACGAGGCCGCCGTAGGCGTTGAAGTGCCAGTGGTTGGCGCGCTTATCGCCCTTGCCATTGATAACAAAAGTGGCAGCGGTGTCGCGGAACCAAGCGTCGTCGGTGGTCATCTCGATAACGGTGACGTTCTCGTCTTCCTCAAAGGCGGCCTTGCAGTTGGCGTAGTCGGCCTGGTTTGCGCACATGGTGACCGGGGTGAACTCGGCGATGGCGCGAGCGATGGCGGCATACTGCTTCTGAGCCGGCTTGGCGCCGTGGGCCCAGGTGTCGGTGCGGTGGGGCCAACCCATCCACACGCGATCCTGCGGAGCGAACTCAGCGGGCATAAAGAAGCCGTCGGCCTTAGGGGTGGACTCGGACTCGGTGATCATACGCATAAGATTTCCTCCAAATCGAACGATCGCTTGCTGCGGGCGGGTTACCCTCAGCCTAAAACCAAGAGATGGTAGGCGCCCATTCCCCGGCAAAGGTCGGGGCGCCTGGCACCGGTTTTCACGGATGTCGCACCGGCAAGCGACGACGTAACCCGGTGCGCGGAGACAAAACGCACGAAGGATACGGAAGAGAGATTGGGGCGGGCGGTGGTTACCGGAGCAATAGCTCACACCCACCTCAGAGAAAGGTTAGCAAACCTGTTGCTTGGGCACGCCTCCGAAGAGGCTAGAGCGTCCCGAGTCGGGAGCGACAAGCCCGACGAAGCGTACGTTGGTACGCGAGGAAGGTTGGAGCCCCGAATCCGGGTGCTCTAGTCCTCCTCGGACTCCTCAGCGAGGCGCTGAGCAGCCAGCTCGGGAGTGAGACCTTTGTACTCGGTCTCGCGGCCCTTAGCACTGACGACGTGGACAACCTCGCCAATAAGCAAGAGCACGATGAAGATGACGATCATCGGGACCTTATCGCCAATCTCATCGACAGAGAACGGAATCAGCGTTGCAACGATAGCCAGAATCAGCTCAATGCAGGGAATAGCCAGCATGACCTTCATCATGGCGCCCTTAAACGGGAACGTAAAGATACGCTCACGGTTGGGGTCGTTCTTTACGAAGGTTGAGGAATGCCGGGAACATCGGGATGTAGGTCAGCAGCAGGAAGACAACGGAGGTACCGAAGAGCATCCAGAAGACACCGTTGGAGATGGCGTCGATGGGAACCAGCTGCAGGCACAGCACCAGGGAGGCAACGATGGCGTTGACCAGGTTGGCGCCGTTGGGCATGTCGTCATCCGAGATCATCGAGGCGAAGACCTTGGGCATGTTGCCATGCTCGGCAGCATAGCGAGCGACGGAGTTGACGCCGAAGGACCAGGCAGCCATGTTGGCGAACAGCGTGATCAGGAAGGCGATGCAGATGACCTTAAAGATCATGGAATCGCCCACAATAGTCTGGACAGCGTAGATCATGCCGTAGTCGGGATCGATGGAATCGGCCGACACAGCAGCGCCGATGCCAAAGCCAGCGAACAAGTAGATCACGGCGATGGACAGGCCGCCGACGATGATAGCCTTGGGGATATCGCGAGCGGGATCGGCCATATCGTCGGTCATGGTGCAGATGACCTCGAAGCCCATGAAGTTAAAGATGATGATCGACAGGTAGCCAAGCGCGTTGGTGTTGGTGAGCTCGGGCAAGAAGGTGGCAGCGGACATATCGTTCGCAAAGCCGTTCTCCATGGCGTACCAGATGCCCAAAGCGCCGACGATAACGGCAACGGCAACCTTGATGATGGCGCCGCCGTTCAGGACCCACTCGGAGTCGGCAGCCTTGGAGCGACCCATAAGATAGACGATCCACACAAAGGCAAGGTCGATACCAATCTTGGCAATCAGATTGAACTCGACGCCAAAGACCATGCCCAAAATGTCCGGGAACATAGTGGCCAGCGAGGCAATCCACAGCGGGTAGTTAACCCAGTAGTAGTACGAAATGCGGGCGCCCCACTTGTCGCCCAGGCCATCGCGTACCCAGTCGTAAATGCCACCCTCACCGTCATAGGTAGTGCCGAGCTCGGCAACGACCATGCCATAAGGGAGCAGGAAGGTCAGAATCAGGAAGATCCACCAGAAGAACTGCTGGTTGCCAATGGCAGCAGCAGGTGCGGCGGCCTCGCAAACGAAGACGACGCAGATGATGGTCGAGATGACCGTCAAGAAGGAAAGCTTTTCTTTCCGTCGCTCATGATGAGCTCCTTCGCTCAGTCTTGGACAAATCGAGGTCCTTAAGATATTAAGGCAATTGCCGGGCCTCGGTGAGCGGGCGACAGGAGACGAGCATCCGCCGCCCGCAAGCGTGCTTCTACGATGAAGTTACGCGGTTTTACAAACCGCGTAACGGCTCGACGCTGCAAACGCCCCTAAGCGGCAATCTGACGTTCAATCGTCGGTCGCGTACCAAAGTACGCTTCCCTCCTCTTTCACGTCACCTTGCTCGCTTAGGGGCGTTTTCGCTGACCTATGGTCAACCTACGATAATTCCAAGCTGAACGAGTTACTCGCTGTAGCGGGTGGCGATGGCGGCTCGCACCATGCCGGTGCTCATGAGGTAGGTCACCAGGAAGTAGCCGCCGTAGGCTGCCAGGAAGATTGCACAGGTGAGGCCCACGGTGCCACCGATGCTCATATTTCCGAATATGCTCACCAGCTCGATGATCACCTTAAGTGCCACAAAGGAGTGCGCCAGGCCCACTGCCAGCGGGAACAGGAAGAATACCGCTTGCTGCGCCATCACCGAATGGCGAATCTGGCGGTCCTCACAGCCGATCTGTGCCAGCACACGATAGCTGCGGCTGCCGTCGGCCACGTTGGAGAGTTGCTGGATCGACAGAATCGCCGCGTCATGCAACGACCAATACAAAGCCAATGTAGATGGCCAGATAGCTAATCATGCCGTTCATTTGCGCTGCTTGCGTGTACATCTCGGAGCGTGTGATGAAGATTCCCCATGACCCCGGCTCCTTGCCGTCAACGAGCAGATTGTCGAGCAAAGTGTATTTAATGCTCTCGTCTGCCTCGGTCGTATCCATCCCCTGTTTGTAATTAACGAGCAGGCTACTGGAATACGGCTGCAGATTAAGTTGGGACAACAGCTCGTCGGCAACGACGACGGTACCCGGATTACTGCCCATCGCCGAGTTGGCGATGGCCGCCGTGTCCTTGTCCGACTTATCGGTTGCGGGCTTGAGCTCATGCCCGCCCAAGGTGAGGGTATGGCCGCCGGCCATGTACTTGGTGTACAGGTCGCCCAGCCCACCGCCCATATCACACGTAAGCAGGTACTGGTCGCGGCCAATGCTCACCGGCTCCTCGCCCATCATCTGGCGCAGTTTGTTGTACTGGCTCGCCGGCGTCACAAACAGACCCATCGTATCGGCATTGCTACCCCCGAGCGCCTTGGGGAGCTTTTCGCCCATGGTCTTGCACATCTCACCCGCAGACACCGAAGGATTCGAACCGCCAAACGGGTACTCAGATACGAATCGATCTGAACATGCTCACCGGCAACATCGGCGATATTGACCTTCTTGCCGGTCTCGTCGTTGTTGTCCGCCGACTTGCCCTTGCCGTGCCATGCGGAGTACAAATCGACCGTTGTATCGGCTAGCACCATGCGGTCGGCTTCAGACGGATTGACATATTCTTTGTAGTAGTCGAGCGTATCGGGCGTGTAATAGACATACGTCTGAGACACGTCAACAGGGTTATAGCGCTCCAGGTTTTCGTTCATCACATTGGCAATCGACATACCGCACGTCACCGAGGTGATGGCCAAAAACAGGAGCATCGCGATGACGCCCATCGAAAAGCACACCGTGTTGACCTTGGCCGCAAGCTGGCGCACGGTAAACATGTTGAGGCCGCGCCAATACACGCTGCGCAGGCTCTGCAGCAGCTTGATGAGCATGCCCGAGAGTCCCCAGAACAGGGCAAAGGTGCCCACGGTAACCATAGCGGTCGTAATACCAAACTGGTTCATGGCCTCTTGCAGCTTGCTGTCCGTCGCGGTTAGCGGGAACCCATCACGTAGCAGACGGTAATAGGCCACGCCCACAAGCACCACGCCCACGGCAAAGATGGCAATCGCGATCCAGGGGTTGCGTGTCTTGATGCTCTCGTTGCGACGCTCGGCACCCATAAGCTCGATGAGTTTGGTACGACGCACGGCGCGAAGGTTCAGCAGTAGCGTGAGCACAAACATTACGAGCATGCAGGCAAGGGTCAGATTGAACGCATGCACCGAGAAAAAGAAGTGGAAATTGGCAATCTGTGTCTTAAAGAGCGAGGCCGTAAAGAACGTCATGAGCTGGGAGAGTCCCATACCCAGCACAATGCCGGCGACAAAGGCGCCGACCGAGACAATCACCGTCTCGAGCGCCATGATCGTGGCGACGCGCCCGCGCCCCATGCCGAGCACCTGGTACAGGCCAAACTCCTTCTTGCGGCGTTTCATGATGAAGTTATTGGCATACACCATCAAAAAGGCCATGACACCGGCCAAAAAGTACGTCAGGTCGCCGAGCATGCTGCCCATAACCTGCGCCAAGCCCTCTTCATCGATGCCGGCGATGTCGACCTGCATCGAGATGGTGTTAAAGGCATAGAAGACCGTGACGCCCAGGGTGAGCGTCAAAAGGTAGACGAGGTAGTCGCGGCCGGCGCGGCGGACGTTGCCCCAAGCGAGTTTACAGAGCATCGGAGCCCTCACCGCCCATCATGGCAACGACCTCCATAATGCGGTCGAAGAACTCTCGGCGGTCGGTGTCGCCGCGGCGCAGCTCGGTGAAGATCTTGCCGTCGCGGATAAACAGCACACGGCTCGTGTAGCTGGCGGCAAAGCTGTCGTGCGTGACCATGAGCACGGTGGCGCGCAGGCGGCGGTTGAGGGCCTCTAGGCTCTCGAGCAACAGGCGGCGCTTTTGGAGTCGAGGGCGCCGGTAGGCTCGTCGGCCATGATCATGGTGGGGTCGGTGACAAGCGCGCGAGCCGCGGCAACGCGCTGCTGCTGACCGCCGGACATCTGGTAGGGATACTTGTCGAGCACCTGACTGATGGACAGGCGCGCGGCCACATCCTGCACGCGGGTCGAGATCTCTGCCGAGTTTGTGCGGGCGATGGTGAGCGGCAGGGCGATGTTCTCGCGTGCCGTGAGCGTATCGAGCAGGTTGGAGTCCTGGAAGATAAAGCCGAGCTCCTCGCGGCGGAACTGCGAAAGCTTAGCCTGCTTCATGCGTGTCACGTCCTGCCCGTTGATGCGGATCGTGCCACTTGTGGCGCTATCGATGGTCGACACGCAGTTGAGCAACGTCGACTTGCCCGAGCCCGAAGCGCCCATGATGCCAACAAATTCGCCGCGGTTGACGGTAAAGCTGACGTCGTTGAGCGCGCGGGTCACGTTGCCCAGCGCTCCATATACTTTTTCGAGATGCGCGACCTCCAGTACCGGGGTCGCCATGTGCGTGGTTTGCATACCGAGTCCTTTCTTGCAATTAGTCTACGGCATCTATAGTCGCAAGAAGACGAGTCGGCTACCATCGATATGGCTTACGCTTGCCTTACCGTTGTGTAAGGTACGGGTAGCTAGCCTGTCACGTGTTGATGTTGAGAGAGGACTCCTGTTGAAGACTGTTCATGTTGCCGCTGGGATCATTCGCAAGGAAGGATCCGACGAGCTACTGGCCGTGCAGCGCGGCTATGGCGACATGCAGGGACTTTGGGAATTCCCCGGCGGCAAGCTCATGCGCGGCGAGACGCCCGAGGACGCCGTACGCCGCGAGCTTATGGAGGAGCTGCAGGTAAAAGTCACCAACCTGCGCGATTTCTACACCGTTGAGTATGACTACCCCGATTTTCATCTCTCCATGGAGTGCTACTACTGCTCGCTCGCCGATGAATCCGATGAACCCCAGAAGCACGACCGCCAGCTCGATATCCGCTGGATTCCGCGCACCTCGCTTGCCACCGTTGAGTGGATGCCCGCAGACAAGGGGCTCATCGATGCCCTGATTGAGCTGAAGGAAGACCGGCTTGAGGCCAACGGCGCTGCCAACGACGCCGAGGCCACCGCGACCGACGAGCCCGCCACCAAGCCCAAGCGCGCACCTAAGCGCCGTAGCAAAAAGCGCCCCAAACCAGGTCTGCTCGACGGCATCGATACCTCGGACCTTTCCGCCGACGAGCGTGAGCTCGTGCGCCGCCGCGCCGCCATCAAAAAGTCCATGAAGGGTAACAAACGCGCCAATACTAAGCCTGAGTTGCTCGTACGTCAGCGCCTGCGCGCCGCGGGCCTTACGGGCTATCGCTTGGAATGGAAGGTTCCCGGCAAACCCGACATCGCTTCCCCGACGCAAGATCGCCATCTTCGTCAACGGCTGCTTTTGGCACCGCTGCCCCAAGTGCAACCCTAGCCAGCCCAAGCGCAACGTTGAGTTTTGGGAGGCAAAGTTCCGTCGCAACGTCGAGCGCGACCGAGCAGCCATCAACGCACTCACCCAAATGGGCTGGACACCCATAACCATCTGGGAATGCGAGCTCAAAAAAGACCGCATCGACGGCACGATGGAAAAGGTCATCGAACAGTACGCGCCGCCGCACCGCAGCACTAGGAACGAGCCGTCCACACGCTCCGCACGTCTGCGCCACATCCGCGTCATAAACCTTAGAAAGCCCTTAAGCCCAAAACCTTTCAAGAGTGCTACTCGATACCTCTGACCTGCAGTTTCATCGTAACACCAAACCAGGTTAAGCCTTTCTTTAGCGCTTCTTTGCAGCAGCCGCGGCATAATACTGCCAACGCACGGGACCTAGCAGCATACCCCGAGCGCAATCTATTGGTGGACATCGAGGAGGCCGCATAAGCATGCATTCTTCCAATGACGCAGCACAGCAGCCATCCCTAAAACATGCAAACCTTTTCTCCTTCCCCCCGACACAGAGAAACGGTCTCCTCGACTCCCCCACCACAAAAGCAAAACGCTCAACCGATCAGAATCTCAACCTGCGAGCATCCTTCGAAAAGCTCCAAGCAGCCCTAAACAAGTCATTCCCCAACCAAGCCCGGGCATACTAGCCCCTCATCAACAAAGCGCCCCTCGCGCCCCACCCCTTTCCGCCCCAACGCCACAAGGGCGACGACCTCGAGTAGGTCAACCTGGGAGGGACGAGGGCTTAGTTCCCCAATCTTTCCGCAGGGGGCAAAAAGCCTCGCCGCACGAAGTGCGCAGCGAGGCTTTTTGCATGCCCGAGGACGATTGGGGAACTAAGCCCTCGTCCCTCCCCGGGATATATAGCGAGTCGGAGTACCCTTGCTGTTACTCTGCTTTGCCCACGGAGTTGAGGTTGGTCATGCGGATCTTAACCAGCTCGGTGATCTCACGCATGCCCTCCTTGGCCGGCTTCTTGGGGTCGAAGCAGGCGGGGTTCTCGGCCATGTAGGCCATGAAGCCCTTGGTGTAGGCCTGACGCAGCTCAGTGGCGTAGTTAACCTTGCAGATGCCGTTCTTCACAGCCTCGGCAACCTGCTCATCGGGCACACCGGAGGTGCCGTGCAGAACCAGCGGCACGTCGACGGCGTCGCGGATGGCCTTGACCACGGACTGCTCGATGTGCGGATCGCTCGTGTACACGCCGTGGCTGGTGCCAACGCCAATGGCCAGCGAGGTGCAGCCAGTGCGCTCGACGAACTCCTTGGCCTCGGCCGGATCGGTGTAGGGGCTCTCGCCCTCAACCGCGGGACCGTCGTCCTCCTTGCCGCCAACCTTGCCGAGCTCGGCCTCGACGGGCACACCCATGGCGCGGCCAGCGTCGGCGACGGACTTGGTCAGGGCGATGTTGTCCTCGAAGGACTCGTGCGAACCGTCGATCATGACAGAGGTGTAGCCAGTGCGGAAAGCCTGCATGCAGCGGTCATAGCCATCGCCATGATCGAGGTGCAGGGCGACGGGCACGGAAGCGCGCTCGGCGGCAGCCTTGACCATGCCGTAGAAGTAGTCCAGACCAGCGGTCTTGATGGTGCCCGGGGTGGTCTGCATGATGACGGGGGACTTGGTCTCCTCGGCAGCGGCCAGAACGGCCATAACAAACTCGAGGTTCTCGACGTTGAACGCGCCGACGGCGTAGTGGCCGGCCTGAGCGTCCTTGAGCATCTTTTCGGTGGTAACAAGTGCCATGAGCGTTTGCTCCTCTCCCTCGCCCGCATCTGGACATCGGGCGTACGTGTCCGCAAGGCGTTTTACCTTGCGTTTTGCTGCTTCCATTGTATGAAATTCAGCGGCTTTGCATGTGCGAGATATTGAGCCCATGCAGGTCAATACAGTCGTTTTTGAAAAGTAAACGGAAGGAATTGGAGCCGAGTGGGCGTATTCGATATTGAATTTTGGGCGTTCAGCGTCTTTCTTTTATAGAAAAGATAAGTAATCGAAAGGTGTTTTCTTACTCAAAAAGAAAATGAACGAAAATAGACTCAACACAATTCCTACAAATTTAGCCGAGAATGGAGCAAACATGGCCCACGCAACAACCCGAGCTTTCGCCGATGAGCGTCGTTCCGCCATCATGGAGATGCTCGGGCATAACGCCTCGGTGCAAGTGGCAGAAATCGCCCAGACCTTTGGCGTGTCCTCCGTTACCGCCCGCGCCGACCTGGACGCACTCGCCGAGTCTGGCAAGCTGCGCCGCACGCATGGTGGCGCCGTGTCTCTCCAGAAGCGACTGACCGTATCCACCCAGGATCGCCGCATCAACGTCAATGTCGCCGCCAAGCAGGCCATCGCGCAAAGCGCCATCGAGCTCGTCGGCAATGGCGACACGCTGCTTGTCGACTCGGGCACCACGGCGCTCGAGTTCGTCCGGCTCCTCGATCAGCGCGACGGCATCACCGTCATCACGGCCGACATTACCATCGCCGATTATATCGACGAGAGCATGCCCTCGGTCGATGTCGTCATGCTGGGTGGGCACTACGCAAAGGTCATCGCTATCTGTACGGCCCACTTACCATGCAGGCGCTCCAAATGGTCCACGCCGACCTTGCCGTCATGTGCCCCGGCGCCTTTGTCCCCCGCTGCGGCTTTACGACCGACTTTCCCCAGATGGCCGAGACCAAAACGGCCATGATCGCCGCAGCCCATCAAAGCGTCGCCCTCATGGACGCCAGCAAGGTTAACGGACGCGGCATGTACCGTTTTGCCGAGCTTGCCGACGTCGGCACCATCGTGATGGACCGTGACCCCGATCATGCCGTTGCCACCTCAATCGCCGAGATCGTCGACGACGCCCGCCCAAATCTCCTCATCGCTGACGCTTAAACAAAAACCACCACAAAGGTGCCTGTCCCCTTTGTGGTGGTTGAGCGTCAAAAGCGAAATATCGCTACTTGGAAAGCTCGTCGGCGAGGGCCTCGATCTGGGCGCGCGATGCGTCGTTGAGCGAACCCATGACGGTCACTTTGTTCTGCGTCAGGGCGATGTCCTTCATGCCCTCGAGCTCCTTGGTCATAACCTTGGCAGCGGCAGGCGCCCAGGAACCGGCCTCGACGAGCGCAACCGTGCGGTTCTGATAGGCGTGCTCGGCAAGCGTGTGGATGAAGGTGCTCATAAACGGGAAGATCTCGCCCTGATAGGTAATGGAGGCGAGCACCAGGCGGTCGTAGCGGAACGCGTCCTCAACGGCCTCAGCCATATCATCGCGAGCCAAGTCAAAGACGGAGACCTTCTGGCCGCGGGCCTCGAGCGCAGATGCGAGTTCCTCAACGGCAGCCTTCAGATGGCCATACACGCTCGCATAGGCAATCGTGATACCCTCGTCCTCGGGCTGGTAGCTCGACCAGGTGTTGTAGGTGTCGAGGTAATAGCCCAGGTTCTCGGTCAGCACGGGACCGTGAAGCGGGCAAATGATCTGGATGTCCAGATCGGCGGCCTTCTTGAGCACGGCCTGCACAAACTTGCCGAACTTTCCCACGATGCCAAAGTAGTAGCGGCGAGCCTCGCAGGCCCAGCCCTCGGGATCCTCGATGTCGTTGGCGCCAAACTTGCCAAAGCCGTCGGCGCTAAAGAGCACCTTGTCGGTGGACTCGTAGGAGAAGAGCACCTCGGGCCAGTGCACGTTGGGGGCGCCGACAAACGTCAGGCTGTGGCCGCCCAGGTCGAGCACGTCGCCATCTTTGACGACCATCTTGCGCTCGGGGAAGTCGGTGCCAAAGTAGTTGACCATCATGCGGAAAGCACCCACGCTGGCCACAATCTGCGCCTGGGGATAGCGCTCCATAAAGGCGGCGATACCGGCGGAGTGATCGGGCTCCATGTGATGGACAACCAGGTAGTCGGGCGTACGGCCATCGAGCACGGCCTCGAGGTTGCCGAGCCACTCGTCGACAAAGCCAGCGTCAACCGAATCGGCGACAGCGATTTTATCGCCCAAGATAACGTAGCTGTTATATGCCATACCATTCTCGGACACATCGTACTGGCCCTCGAACAGGTCAATGTCGTGATCGTTGACGCCAATGTAGCGGATATCCTTGGTGATCTCCATCAGGCAAAGCCTCCTAGATAGACAAAAGAACCCGTCTATCATAGCACTCGCCCTCGTAGCTACGGCTATCTGCCAGCATCCTTACCGATTGTTATTGATGCGGAATATACCGCTTTTGACCTGCAAAAACTATACGCGAGGCTCTGCCGTGGTGTGCCGAACGATGAGCTTGCCCGGAATACGAATGGCAACAGTCTTGCCCGTTGCCCCCGCCTTGGGAACCGCGTGCTCGAATACCTCGCGTCCGCGCTGATGTAGATCGAATCGCACGGTCGTGAGCTCGTTATGCGCGACAAGTCGTCGAGCGAGTCATCGACGCCCACCACGCTCACGTCCTCGGGCACACGCAATCCGCTGTCGCGCAACGCAGCGATCGCACCGTTTGCCATCTGGTCATTTGCCGCGTAAATCGCCGTCATGGTGCGGTCGTGCT
>ENA-OQJO01000049-OQJO01000049.1-human-gut-metagenome-genome-assembly--contig:-NODE-49-length-14681-cov-3.023430_pt1 | contig 14681 bp, 18 predicted proteins | sample MGYA00242613_ERZ504780 | MGnify/ENA primary metagenome ERZ504780 (study PRJEB26092, sample SAMD00036368) | human gut metagenome | host: Homo sapiens | study: EMG produced TPA metagenomics assembly of...
TATAACAGGAGGAGGAGGAAAGACTTCCTTCGACAACGGTCTGCCAATGTTTAACTCTCTGGCAATTGGGGGAATTTATAAAAACGAACAACTGGCTGGTTTAATTAGGAAAACCTGTTACTCCTAATATGTATGATATCAATACCGCAATGGATGGTAACAATATATTTATGGTGTACAGCTAGGATTAAGCTATAGAATCAACGACTGGCTGAGTGTATACGCCGGAGGACGTATGAACTATGTAAAAAGCGGCTATGAAGGATATCTGAAAGCACAGTTAAAACAAGATTTCGGAGGAACGCAATTAATGAATCTGGCACTCGACTGCGAGCAGACAGGTTGGGGAGTTACTCCGATAATCGGTGCCGACGTAAAACTTGGAAAATGGAACTTGGCTGCCAAATATGAAATCAAAACAAACTTAAATATCGAAAACAAGACTAATACTTTAGATGCTCCAGGGGTACCGGAAGAAGTTCTTAAACCTTATGCTGATGGAGAACAGACTCCCAGCGATATTCCTGCATTTCTGAGTGTAGCTGCCGGATACGAAATTTTGCACAACCTGCGTGCTTCAGTAGAATACCACTTCTTTGATGACAAACATGCCGGTATGTTGAATGACCGTCAGAAGACGTTGAAGCACGGAACACACGAATACCTTGCCGGAATAGAATGGGATATCATCAAAAAATTAACTATCAGTGGAGGTTTCCAGAAAACGAACTATGGATTAAGCAATGATTTCCAAACAGATACAAGTTTCTACTGTAGTTCATACTCACTAGGATTCGGAGCAAGAGTCAACTTCAATGAATCATGGAGTATTGATGTTGCATATTTCTGGACTAACTATGATAATTATACAAAGACTACAGAAAGTTATAATAATACCGGAGTAAAAGGTACAGATGTATATAGCCGTACGAATAAAATATTCGGTCTGAGTCTGAATTATCATTTCTAAAAAGTAAGATATATTTTCGGGGAAACTAAATATTCTCTCCTCTTCGCCTGTCATTGATTTTATCATCTGTTTGTCGATAAAATTAATGACAGGCTTTTTGTTTTTTACCATAAAGAAAACGAATACTGCTCCCTAAAAGTTTTACATATAACTTTGAAGGTGCAGTTCATTTTTTTAATAGAAAATAACACCCCCCCAATGAATTTAGCTGAAAGAGATTGAACTTCGTAATTTTTTTTTCTTAACTTTGCGCTGCATCTTAAAGAGATTACAAACAACTTTAAACAAAAAATATTGAGATTATGATGACTATTGACAAATTCAACTTTGCCGGAAAAAAGGCAATCGTTCGCGTTGACTTCAACGTACCTTTGAACGAAGAAGGTAAAATTACTGACGATACTCGTATCCGTGGTGCTCTGCCTACTTTGAAAAAAGTATTGGCTGATGGTGGTGCTCTCATTATCATGTCACACATGGGTAAACCAAAAGGCAAAGTAAACGCTAAATATTCTCTGAGCCAGATTGTAGACGCTGTTGCTGCTGCTTTGGGTACTCCAGTTCAGTTTGCTCCAGATTGCGCTAAAGCTCAGGAAGCTGCTGCTGCTTTGAAACCAGGTGAAGTTCTGTTGCTCGAAAACTTGCGTTTCTATCCTGAAGAAGAAGGAAAACCTGTAGGTATCGAAAAAGAAGATCCTGCTTACGAAGATGCAAAGAAAGCTATGAAAGCTTCTCAGAAAGAATTTGCTAAAACTTTGGCTTCTTACGCAGACTGCTATGTAATGGATGCATTCGGTACAGCTCACCGTAAACACGCTTCTACTGCAGTTATCGCTGACTACTTCGATGCTGATCACAAGATGTTGGGTTACCTGATGGAAAAAGAAGTTCAGGCTGTAGACAACGTTTTGAAAGATATCAAACGTCCGTTTACTGCTATCATGGGTGGTTCTAAAGTTTCTACTAAGATCGGTATCATCGAAAACTTGATGGACAAAGTAGATAACTTGATCCTTTGCGGTGGTATGGCATTTACTTTTGCAAAAGCTCAAGGTGGTAAGATCGGTAACTCTTTGGTTGAAGATGACAAACTTGACTTAGCTCTTGACATCATGGCTAAAGCTAAAGCTAAAGGTGTTAACTTGGTTTTGGGTTGCGACTGTGTAGCTGCTGATGCATTTGCAAACGACGCACACACTCAGGTTTGCGACGACAAGAACATTCCTGACGGATGGATGGGATTGGATGCAGGTCCTAAGACTCGTGAAGAATTCAAAGCAGCTATCAAGGGTGCAAAGACTATTTTGTGGAATGGTCCTGCCGGTGTATTCGAAATGGACAACTTCGCAGGTGGTTCTAAAGTAATTGCAGAAGCTATTGCTGAAGCTACAAAAGAAGGTGCATTCTCATTGATCGGTGGTGGTGACTCTGTAGCTTGTATCAACAAGTTTGGTATGGCTGATCAGGTTTCTTACATCTCTACTGGTGGTGGTGCTTTGTTGGAAGCTATCGAAGGTAAAATCCTTCCGGGTATCGCAGCTATCCGTGGCGACAAATAATTTAGACTAACACTCTATACCTAAGAGTTATATGAGAGGACAATTCTCTTCCGAGGATTGTCCTCTTTCTTTTTTCATACATCGAGCAACACGTTTTTCATTTTGACATTACAGTTATTATTGCTGCCCGATAAGAAATCTTCATGAGCCTTCATAGGTCGTTTGAAAAAGAGCTGGTCATCATACTACTTTGAAAGAGCTGTTTTTCTGTATAAACATCACTCTATAAATTATTATGTATCAGACCAAGATATATTTACACTGGCAGTTCCCGTTTTATTAAAACAATGTTCAAACGACTATATTCAAGCAAATGCCAACAATCGTAAAAGTTCTACCGGACAGCAATAGAACAAAATAAAATAAAAGATATACCCCTAATAAAAAAACTCCTTTTACACCCGCCCAGAGCAGTGTATAAAAGGAGTTTTTTATTAGAATACAAGAGTCTTATCCCAAGAAAGAAATCAGCACACCGGCAGCAACAGCCGAACCGATAACACCTGAAATATTACTTGCCATACAATACTGAAGCACATGATTCTTCGGGTCGTATTTCAAAGCAATTTCATTGGCTACACGGCTTGCCATAGGCACAGCACTCAGTCCAGTAGCTCCAATCAGCGGATTAATCTTCTTCTTAGTGAAGAGATTGAAAACCTTCACAAACAAAATACCACCTGAAATAGACAATGCAAAGGCAAGGAAACCACCAATTACAATACCGATAGTAGTCCAATTCAGGAAAGCATCTGTTGTCATAGTTGCTCCTACTGAAATACCCAGGAAGATAGTTGCTGCATTCATAATACTATTGGAAGCTGCATCAAACAAGCGTGAAGTATTGCTACCGATTTCCTTTACCAGGTTACCGAACATCAACATACCGATCAAAGGTACTGCACTCGGAACAAACAAAGCTACAATGGTTGTAACTACGATAGGGAACAATATCTTCAGCACACGCAGGTTCTTGATTTCTGTCTTCGAAGGATATTTCTTCTCCTGTTCTTTCATATTGATAGAAAGTTCCTTCTTAGTACACCAGATACGAACAACCAGCGGAATAATAACCGGAACCAAAGCCATGTACGAATAAGCCGCAATAGCAATAGGACCTAACAAATGAGGAGCCAGCTTGATTGTTGTAAAGATAGCTGTCGGACCATCTGCACCACCAATAATACCCAGTGAAGCAGCTTCCTTAGGAGTAAATCCCATTAGGATAGCAACCAGCAGTACAGCAAAAATACCCAACTGAGCAGCCGCTCCAAAAATAGAAAGACGAAGATTACGAAGCATTGGTCCAAAATCGGTCAATGCACCTACTCCCATAAAGATGATAGGAGGAAGGAATCCTGTCTTGATCAACATATAATAAATGAAGTTCATCAAGCCCAGCTCATGAGCAATTTCATGCAGAGGCATTTCCCAGACGTTCTTCATCACACCATTCACCATCACCATGCCATTCTCATCAGCCTGTATAACTCCCATATCGCCACCCGGGAAATTGGCTAGCAATACCCCGAAAGCTATCGGCACAAGCAGCAAAGGTTCATACTGCTTTTTGATACCCAGATAAAGGAGAATAAAAGCAATGGCATACATGATGAGAAACCGCGGATCAGCAACAATATTGCTGAACGCAGTCATATCATATAATCTTGCAAATATATCTTCCATTATAATATCTTCATTAATACATCATCTTCTGATACGGAATCACCCGAATTAGCACAAATGGCAGTTACGGTTCCGCTAAACTCGGCACGTATCGCATTGTAAGTCTTCATAGCTTCCACGTAGCATATTACGTCACCCTGGTTCACCTTATCTCCTACCTTCAGCGGAGTTTCCTGAGCATTCTTGGTCAGGAAGAACTTACCTTCAAGTGGTGAAAGCACTTCCTTGCCTTCGCCGGCAGGAACTGCCGCAGACTGTTCTGCAGGAGCAGCTGCTTGAGCACCGTGCAAAGTTGCAGGATTAACATCACCAAAAGCTACTGTCACACGATATGCCTGGCCGTTGACATCAACAGTCAATATCTTAGTCTGATCGTTTGCCATATGTACCTCTTCCTTCGCTTCACGGCGTTTCTTCACGTCTTCCAGGAAATCAGCTTTAGCTTTTCCACTCTTGTAAGCCTCATACTGAGCCGGATGCATAGCGTATTCGAAGAGTTCTTCATCGTCCTGACCAGTTTCCCATTTCTTTTCCCACATCATCTGACGATATTTATCCAGCTGGTCTGGATAATTATCCTGAGGATTACCTGTAAAGAATTTACGTCCTTCACGTTCAGCCTTTTCCACAATTTCCGGAGCCAGTTTGCCGGGCAATTGTCCTGCCTTACCCAAAATCATATCCCAGATATCATCGGCAATCATACCCCAGCGTTCCTTACCTTTTTCCATCTGGATAACGTTCATCATAGCCAGATTCTTTACATATTGGCTAAACGGAGTAACCAGACAAGGATAACCTACACGTGGCCATACATATGCCACTTCATCAAACAGCTTATAAGCAGTTCATCCTGAGTCATAAACGGCAAATTACGTTTTGCCTTATATTTATTGATAGACTCCAGATTGGTTTCCAAATCGGCCATCAAGCTACCCATCATACCACCCGGAAGTCCCGGACCGATCAGTAATGAGTTCATCAGACGGTTACGCGGACTGATATACAAGCCCAGGAAATCATCCATAAATTCCTGAATCAGCGAACGTACTTTCATGTAGGCCTGCATATTGATTTCAGGAACCTTAAAGCCGGCATCTTTCAACATTGCCTGCACACTGATTACATCGGCATGTCCTGTACCCCATGAAAGAGGTTCCATACCAACATCTACATAGTCACATCCGGCCTTACATACCTCGAGAATAGAAGCCATGTTAAAACCAGGTCCGGCATGAGAGTGATACTGGATAGTAATATCTTTCTTTATCTGCTTGATGCCAGCAACGATCTTACCTAAGAAAACCGGACGTCCGATACCTGCCATATCCTTGATACAGATTTCATCACATCCGGCTTCAATCAGTTTCTTTGCCATATCCAGATAATATTCTACGGTATGCACCGGTGAATATGTGATACACAGACAGCACTGAGAAATCATTCCAGCATCGTGAGCATAACCGATTGAAGGGATAATATTGCGAACATCATTCAGTCCGCAGAAGGTACGTGTAATATCTGTTCCCTGAGCTTTTTTTACCTTATAAAACAATTTGCGTACGTCGGCAGGAACCGGACTCATGCGCAAGCCATTCAAGGCACGGTCTAACATATGTGTCTGAATACCTGCTTCGTGAAACGGTTTTGTCCATTCACGTACAGCTTTATTCGGGTTTTCTCCAAAAAGCAAATTAACTTGTTCAAAACCTCCCCCATTTGTTTCAACACGAGCAAAACACCCCATTTCGATAATGGCTGGGGCCACCTTAACCAACTGGTCTACGCGAGGCACATATTTTCCTGCGCTCTGCCACATATCACGAAAGACCAGACTAAATTTTACTTCTTTTTCCATTGTAAAAGTAATGTGTTTTTCTTTAACAGATTCATTTCAATTTTTCAATCTTTATCACCTGACCCTTACCGGCAGTCAGAATTTCCACAGCGGCCTTAATAGCATCCATTGCCCCGGCATCTGTAGAAGGCCCACTTGTAACAGGCTTCTTCTTCGGCTCTTCTTCAGGGGCTATCTTATTCACCACAGAAATAAGGAACTGACTTATCCAGATAACAATCAGAAGAATCAAGAAAACGGTGCACATTCCGACCACCATTAACAATAATCCGACTCCGATGTTCTCCATAATATAAATAAGTTATTAATTGTACAAAAAAACACTCTCCAGAAAACCAGTTTCTAAAGAGTGTCCCAAAATTACGGATTCAGATTACATTTCGTAAATATCCGCTATTAAATAATGTAAATTTATCAGAATAAAATATCCTGTAAAGGCTTGCGGTTCTTCTCCGGAACCTCCTGCGAGGCAGGATATCCTACCGGAACAAGGGCTACCGGCTCTATGTTTGCAGGCAATCCCAATATCTCCTTACAGAGAGGTACATCAAAATTGCATACCCAGCATGTTCCCAATCCTTGTTCGGCTGCAGCCAGACACAAATGTTCTACTGCAATAGAAACATCCACATCGGTATGATCTTTGTTGTCCAACTTACGATGCCATGCTACATTATGATCGCCACAGGCCACAATGATACAAGGAGCTGTCTTTATCCATTCACGGGGATAGGCAGATTTCAAGGCTTCCAGCTAGTTTTTTCTCGGTTATCACAGACAAATTTCCAAGGCTGGAAATTTACAGCCGACGGTGCAAGACGCACACACTCCATTATATAGTCCAGCTTGTTTTGTTCTATCGGACGTTCCTCATAATTCCTTACTGAATAACGTGCTTTTACAAGTTCCAGAAAATTCATTTTATCAAACAGTTAAAGATTTCATATCACAAAAATAACGAAAGTTATTTCCACAAAAAAGTATCCGTCTGGATTTTTATATATTCGGCATATCCGCACAGAAAAGTCGAATGCATACTAAATGCTGACAGAAAATTCGATTCCTACGATATTGGCAGACCGTTTCGGTTCATACTGACGGCAATAGAAAACATTACATGAGCACTGACTTGACAGTTTTACATTTACTCCTGGACGATAACGCATACGCGCTATACTGAAAAATACGTCCTCTCCTACCGGCTGGTAAAGCTCTACAGAAAAATAGGGTTGTACTTTCCAGGATACAGGTGCGTAATCGATCTTTATCCGCGAGCGGAGCCTGCTTTCTACATCTCCTTCGAAAAAGGTCTGCTGAAAAAATTCCCGTAAAGACTAATTTAAAATCATGACATTTCAGATATCCCTGCGCTCCGGCAAGATAACGATGTCTGAACTTCCACCCTTCACTACCTCTATTCCGGTAATGTACTTCATACAGTCCTTCCAATTTTAAGAAAGACAATATATTGTAACCAGTCCCCAAATTCAGACTTACACGATCGGCTTCCTTCAGATGGTTTTTCGAACGAAACTCTGCCGCCCCCGACAGATTCCAGCGGCTCGTCACTTTATAATTTAATTTGACTCCTGTCCATGTGGCAAATTCATCCGACTGTGCACAGGCTGTATGTACGGCCATAAAAGCAAGACACACCATACAGACTAAACGGATAAGAAGCTTTATTATGTTTTTCATGCCACAAACAATTATCAGCGTTAACCAGAAGGAATACAAAGATAACAAATTAGCTTTTAGTATCCGAAGAATAGTCCTCAAAAAAACATCAGCAAGTTTAGCTTAAAAATTGCTCAATTTTAAAAAAAACATCAGCAAGTTTTCGCAAACATTTCATGATGTTTTTTCATTCGCTCCCCCAAAATCTAAAATGAACTTTATTCATTCATTTATTGTATCTTTGCGGACAGAAGTTACGAAAAGAGTGTAATTTATTGGAAATGAGCGTAGGTTAATTGCTCTTGATAGTAATAGGTTACGATTTAGTTAGTTATCTACTGCATTATCCTTCTGCGCGTTGCGTAACCTTCAAAGAACTCTTCGTATGCAAAAGTAGCTATTTAATTCGAGATTTTGATATAAACTCCCGTTTTTTATCCCCTCATTCATAAGAATTTTCCGTAAAAGCGGTATTGTCCGTCGGCACACCATTGCCCAAAACGAGTTTGGAACAAACGTGTGCCGACTACCGCATAGCTGGAGAAAAGGGCATTGCCTCACGCCTAAACGATGTTTAGACAGATGAAGCAATGCCCCTTTCTTTTGCGCCTATGCCAAGAGGTGCTTTTACGGGTTTTCAAATGATTTTTCTTTTTTCGCTGTCTCTTTTGCCGGAAGCGGAAAGTGAATGCAGAGTGTGTCAGCCTGCCCCATGAATGAAACAGGCGCCCACACACAGCCGGACAAACCGGGAAGAATGATTGTTGCCACCCGGCTGAACAAGTTCCGTCGGATCGGAAACAATCATACTTCCTTTGTTGTGGTTTGCCCTTTTCACGCTTCCGGTGATGTCTTTTTCCTTTTGGTGATTCTTTTTTTTACGGATTTTCCCCTGAAGTTTTTTTCTACACAATCTGCCTCTGTTTTCGTTTACCTCCATTTTGCGCCTTTCAGTAAGCCGCATCAGTCAGTCATTTTCGTTCTGGGCGCAAAGGTAATTCCGGGATTGGACGGGAAAGCAAGGTCAAGCCTCCTGTTTTCGGTAAAAATCTCCAGCCCTGCGGGTAGTATTTTGACCGAAAAACCTTGCATTCCCTAATCCCTACCTTTTCAAGCACCCGAAACGAAAACGACCGATGCGACAGAAAGACGCATAAAAAAAAATGTCGGATAAACGAGAGGCAGATAAGATAGTTTGAAACTCAACTCCCTCAGCTCTTGAATCCGCATTAAAAAACAAAAAAATCAAAAACAGCGAAGATATGACGGCAACGGCAAATTTCAGACAAATGGCGCAACACATCGGGTTGGCGATATGCGGCTTGATGATGCGCACCGCCTTCGGGGTGTTCGGCATCCTTTGGGGCATCATCAGAGAGATTGTAAACGGAGTGTTCCGAGTGGCGATAGGTGTAATCGTGGCTATCCTTTCCACCATTGCCTTCTTTGGCTTCATCCTTTGGTTATTCACCCTTTAACCCTTACCGACATGGCAAAAAGAAACAGCAAGACGGCAGCGCAGCAGTGCAGATATTACGAGGTGGACAACATCTTCGTGTATATGGTGGAAACGTACATCAACGGCAATTTTGAAACTTTCCGAAGATTGTACCACGAACTGAACAAGGACGCACGGAGGGATTTCATGGACTTCCTTCTCAGCGAGGTAGAGCCGACCTATTGGAGAGAGATACTGAAACAGATAATCTAAAAATGACAGCGATATGAAAGGAACAGACCATTTCAAGAGAACGATATATATGTACTTGGAACAGCGTGCGGAGGAAGATGCGCTATTTGCAAAGAAGTACCGCAACCCTGCCAAGAACATGGACGAGTGCGTGACCCACATTCTGAACTATGTGCAGAAAAGCGGTTGCAACGGTTTCACGGACGGAGAGATATTCGGGCAAGCCATCCACTACTATGAGGAAAACGAGATAGAGGTGGGCAAACCGATGGACTGCCAAGTGGTTGTGAACCACGTTGTGAAACTCACGGCAGAGGAAAAGGCGGAGGCACGTCAGAACGCTGTCCGCAAATACCAAGAGGAGGAACTCCGCAAGTTGCAGAACCGCCACAGACCGTCAGCGAGAAAAGAAAACCAACCCCAACCCTCATTATTTGATTTAGGCTTATGAAACCGAAGACCAAGATACAGAAAGAGGTGGCAAGACTTTCCGCCAACCTTCGCCCCATATCAGCGACACAAATAGATTGGGCATACCGCCACTGCGTTGAGCATATCGGCTACCGCACCAAGAAAGGGAACATCACCTGTTCCGACTGCGGTCACGAGTGGCACAGCGACAGCGGACTATGCGACACCCTTGAAGGCTGCACCTGCCCCAAATGCCATGCCGAACTCAAAGTGCAGGACACACGCAGACGCATCTACAAGGAAACGCAGAATTTCAGCGTGATAACCACCTGCAAAGGGTATCAGGTAATCCGCGTGGCGCAGGTCAGATGCGAGAGCAGGAAAGGCGAACCGATGCGTTTCTACTGCCACGAGGTCGTGCAGCGTTGGATTTCACCCGACGGCAAGGTTACGGACATGGCGTTGCTCCGTGGCTTCCTTTTCTGCTATTGCGATGTGTGGGCATTAGGCAGCGATATGGAGGTAAGACCGCACAACAGCCTATACGATGATGTGGTGGCAAGAAGCTGTGCATATCCAAAGATGAGGATATTGCCCCAACTCAGACGTAACGGCTTCAAGGGCGATTTCCACGGCATCTCCCCCGTGCGTCTTTTCAAAGCCTTGCTTTCAGACCCAAGAATTGAAACCCTTATGAAAGGCGGTGAGATTGAGGTCATGAAACACTTTCTTTTCAATACCCGTACTGCCGATGAATGTTGGGCATCATATCTGATTGCCAAGCGTCACAAGTATCAGATAGACAACCTCTCAATGTGGTGCGACTATCTGCGTATGCTCAAAAAACTCGGTCAAGACCTCCGTAACCCGAAGAACATCTGTCCCGAAGATTTCATGGCGGCACACGACAACGCAACCCGAAAAATTGAAGCCATACACGAGAAGGAAAGAGCCGCAGAGCAACGCCGTTGGGAGATTGAAAGGCGTGAGCGTGAGCAACAGCGACAACTCCAACGAAAGAAAGATGCGGAGGATTTCATCGCCAACAAATCCAAATTCTTCGGCTTGGTAATCACGGACGAGGAAATAATCGTCAAGGTGCTTGAAAGCATAGACGAGTATTACAACGAGGGCAAGACGCAGGGCATCTGCGTGTTTGGCAGTGGATACTACAAGAAAGCCGACACCCTCATACTATCGGCAAGGATTGGCGATGAGATTATTGAAACCGTAGAGGTGGACTTGCGAACCCTCGAAGTGGTGCAGTGCCACGGCAAGCACAACCAGGACACCGAATATCACGAGCGCATCATAGACCTTGTGAACAAGAACGCCAACCTTATCCGTGAGCGGATGAAAGCGGCATAGCATAACCCCTAAAACAACATTGATATGGAAGTAAGAATTGAAAGTATGATTTGTGTGTGGGATGATGCAATCCCCACGATGTTCCTTGAATTTGTGAACCTCCTCACTCTCACAACGAGTGAGGGGGAATTGAGAAAGAGCGTAAAGGAGTTTGCCGAGAAGCACGAACTTGACAAGTTTTTCCTTTACGGCTTCGGCTCACACCATTTCTACCTGCACCAACGCTACACAAGCAACCCCGAAATGGTGATGAAGAACAGAGTTCTGTCAGTACATTTTTAACCATCTAAAAAGCAACATTATGACAACACGAATGACCATCAACGGAGTAAGCACCTGCGCGGAAGCAGGTACGGAGAAATACGAGCGTTTCCAATCGGGTATCGGAAGACGCAGGCGGACACTTGTGCAGTACGACTACCGCCACCCCATAGACAGAGAATTGTTCTCTTGTGTCAAACCCACGTTGGACGAGTGCCGAGCCGCACGGGACAAGTGGCTGAACGCAAAGAAGGGAAAGGAGGACAGACTATGAACACGACCTATCAAACGCTGATAGTCAAGTTCAGCGAACCTATCACGGCATTGGACGGTATCTTTGACGATACCGGAGCGTGGGGAACGGACACCCTCAAGGGGTGGATAGATGATTACGAAAGCACACGTTTCACCGCCACCGACAGCCATACGGCAGTCATCACGAGCGAGTACAATATGGAATGTGTGAAAGAGTGGCTACAACGGCAGACCCCCATTTCCGAAATGCGAGAATTTTGAACGGGATGGCGGTGTCCGCACCGCCAATACTTAAAACCCTAAAAACAAAAGATATGATAGCCAAGACGATATTACAGCAGATAGGCGGAAAACGCTTCACCGCCATGACAGGTAGCCGTGATTTCATAGATATGGGCAACGGCTTACGGATGAGCCTTGCAAGGAACAAAACAAGTGCCAACCGCCTTGACATCATCTATGACGAAGGGGCAGACCTCTACAATATGCGCTTCTACCGCAGGACGTTCAGCAAAAAGACCTTTGAGTGCAAGACAAAGGACATTGCCGTACACGAGGGTATCTATTTTGATATGCTGGAGGAAATGTTCACGATGGTGACGGGACTTTACACACGCTTTTGAGTGGCGGGGCGGCGAGAGCCGCCCTACTTTCTTTCAGTGAGCATGATGGCGGACAAAGAAAGTAGCAAAGAAACCTTTGTCCAATCTGCGATAACTAAAAAATCCGCAAGTAAAACTTGCGGAGGCTATATATTGGGTCGTTATTTTTTGGTGGAGGGGAATGATAATCTCGAACCGTTGAACTACACATTTCTGCTTCGTCTCCATTTCCCCCAACGATTTGATACGTTCAATCATTTTTGTTGTCGTGGAGAAGTGAATAGACAGTATTACCCGACAGAGCAACTATGACAACGTAACGCCTTTACAAAAAAGTCGGTACACGAAACCCATAGACTAATTGTCTTGACCTAAAAGAGATTGGAATTTTCAGGACTGCCTATCACTTAGATAGAAGTCCAAGGTCTGCTGAAATACATAATTCAAAAATTGAAATTGCTTGACTGCAAATTTAGTAACTTTGCTTGACAAATTAACGAGAAAGAAGAGAAAATGAAAACCGACCGCATAATCGAGTAGACGGCTCCGCCAGTAACTGACGGAGTGCGCCTCTCACACCACCGAGCGTACGGGTCACGTACTCGGCGGTTCGCAAAGAGATGGGTTAAGTTGTAAATGTAATCAGTTAAGGAAACATATCCTCTTTTCTTCAAGCGTTGTAAAGTAATGGTAGTGCCTAGAATAGGACTTTGTGCTATTGCCCAACCGCCTTTCCGTGTTCTGCTCCAAGCGTAGGCATGGTCTTGGTCTACACCTAATCGAATCAGGTTTTTCCTTTTCCTTTCGGGTTTTTTCCAATGATGCCAAATGCAATAGCGCAGTCGGTTGCGAAGCCAACCATCTAAATCTCGTAATTTGCCCAAAATACTCGTGCCTTGGAAATAGTTCAACCATCCGCGTTGCACTTCTTTTATCTTGGCAATACGCTCTTCAAATGTGGCTGGTGTGGTTTTTCGGGTGATTGTTTTAAGTCGTTCTTTTAGTTTCTTCCATGCTTTTTCCGATACAATAAGTTGGTATTGATTTTTACTTCCTTTCTCGTACGTAGGTACGAATCCGAAACCCAAAATTGTGAAGTGGATTGGTTTTCTGATACCACTCTTTTCTTCATTTATAGTTAATTTGAGTTTGTTTTTCAAAAACTTTTCAATTACCACTCTTGTTGCCTTGGCTTGATTGTGGCTTTTGCAATAAATACTAAAATCATCCGCATAACGTACAAATTTGTGTCCTCTTCGAGTCATTTCCTTATCCAGTTGATGTAGTAAAATGTTCGACAATAATGGACTTAAAGGGCTTCCTTGCGGAACGCCTTTTCTTCTCTTTCGTAGCTTTCCGTTGATTTTAATAGGTGCTCTGAGCCATTTGCGTATGAGTTGCATGGTAGCTTTGCATTTCACTTTTTGATAGATTAAATTCAGTAATAAACAGTGGTCAACTTCATCAAAGAAGTTTTTCAGGTCAATATCCACAATGTGGTTTAATCCTGAATGGATGTAATCCCGAGATTGTCCAACGGCTTGTCGGGCATTCTTGTGAGGTCTAAATCCATAGCTGTAATTACTAAATTCGGGCTCAAAAAGTGGTGCAATAGTTTGTGCTAAGGCTTGTTGCAACACACGTTCTGTAGTGGTGGGAACACCCAATAATCGAGTTTTCCCATTTCCTTTCGGAATTTCAATACCTAAAATGGGTTGTACTTGATAGTTGCCTTGTTTGATTGCTTCAATCAGTTGTAGTTTCTTTTCAGAAAACACCTTGCGGAGCTCTCTTATAGAAACACCATCAACACCCGCACTACCTTTATTGGCAATCACGTGTTCCAATGCTCTTTGAAGATTAAACGGATGTACTACTCTTGTTATCATTTTAGTTGTTTTTAACCTGTTTTCGTTAAGTAGGGCTACTATGTGTTCCGTTACCTATTGAAAACCTCTTTACGTTCAGTCCTTCCTTGTTTGTGAGACCTATGCGGTATCTATTCGCACCTCGTTTGCCCTCAAGTACTATGACCTCTGCTGACTTCTTGGATTGATTAACTCGTAATCGCCAAGACCTCCCCTGGTAAATGCTTTTTCCTTCCGTCTATCGCCGGTACATCTACATAACAATAATCTGATTTAATAGCATGTTCAGAACACTGTTTTGGACTTCGTATTGCTGTGGATACTCATCCTTATTGTTATGCCTCTTATGTACTTTCTGTTCGTCGGTACAGACTTTTGCAGTTCTGCTTCCTTCAGTGCATACCTCACGATAAACCACCTTGCAGCTTGCTAACGATTTCGGGGTTTCAATCCGCTCGTAAGGGACTTGCACCCTC
>ENA-OQJO01000050-OQJO01000050.1-human-gut-metagenome-genome-assembly--contig:-NODE-50-length-14544-cov-2.934938_pt1 | contig 14544 bp, 10 predicted proteins | sample MGYA00242613_ERZ504780 | MGnify/ENA primary metagenome ERZ504780 (study PRJEB26092, sample SAMD00036368) | human gut metagenome | host: Homo sapiens | study: EMG produced TPA metagenomics assembly of...
GGTACCTGTTTTTCTTGGTTTCGAGTCCGAGTAGCCCTAACATCTTACAAAAGCGGAAGTCTCATGGAGAGGATACCGTAAATATAAGTTTGGGCTATGGTGTAATGGTAACACAACAGATTCTGGTCCTGTTTTTCTTGGTTCGAGTCCGAGTAGCCCAACAGATTAAAAGCATTTTGGAGAAAATCCAAGATGCTTTTTTCTTTTATATATTCTTTCGATACGTATTTGGAGCTCAAGATAAAAACGGATTAACGTAACAACTGGTTCACGCCTTACCCGATTATTCGCCTTATTCTCTGGAGAAATATGAGTGTCTTAAAGATATCATGTGATAACTTGCATGGTCTGAGTGGAAGAATAGCCTATCCCTTAGGCTGGGAAGGTAGGGAGAAGATATCTTGATTGATGGTAATGAATAGTCTGTAAGAGTGTGTAAAGCTTCAGTTTACTGAATATAAAAAAAGAGGACAAAAGATTTATCTGAAAATCTTTCGTCCTCTGGTTATGGATGATGTATTGATGTTTTTCTAAAATCAGTACGGTGTATATTATCTTGTATACTGACCGTACATTGCCATTGCACTTGTATTCAAGTTTTTCTTAATAGCTTTGAATAAATCTTTTACCTGTTTCATAATTGTTACCCTTTCTTTTGTTTTTGCGTTTACTAAGTTAATTTAGTATTGCTTTTCCCCTCTTTTTATGGGGTTAGTCTAGTTAATGTTATCCTTGTTTATGTTTTACAACACAAAATTACAGGGTTTTGTTTATTCTTTATTCATCTAATAAGAAAAAAATGACTTCCGATGCCCTTTTCTTGATTTATATCAAAGAGTGCTTCAAGGAATAAAGCAGCGAAGAGTCTCCGTAGCTCAGGAAACGGAAATCGTGTGCCAGTGCATAATCATAGATTTTATGCCAGTCACCTTTTACGAAAGCCGAAACCAGCAAAAGCAGTGTACTTTGAGGCTGGTGGAAGTTTGTGACCATGCGCTTCACTATTTTGTATTCGTATCCGGGAGCGATAATAATCTGCGTACTTGTATGGAGTGCGTCAAGATTATGGCGGTTCATATAATCCAATATACATTGCAGTGACTCTATGGTACTGAGTGTAACATCCGATTCATAGGGTTGCCACTGTTTTACGTGCAATTCTTCCTGACTGGCATCAGGATTCTGGCTGATAGTTACTCCTATATAATATAAGCTTTCGAGTGTACGTACGGAAGTTGTACCAACGGCTACAGCTTCTCCTCGATGTGCAATCAGCTTTTCTATAGTGCTTTTGTTGACCGAAATGTATTCTGTATGCATTTCGTGACCTTCTATTTCTTCGCTTTTTACCGGTTTTGAATGTTCCGGCTCCTACGTGCAGCGTGACTTCTTCCAAGTCTACACCTTTTTCTTTGAGCGATGCCAGTACGCGTTCTGTAAAATGCAGTCCGGCAGTAGGAGCAGCAACCGATCCTTTTATTTTAGAGTAAACAGTCTGATAAGTTTCCTTGTCGCTTTCCTGAGTTTCACGATTCAGATAAGGTGGAATAGGCAGTTCGCCGAATACTTCCAGTATATCGGCAAAGGTAACTTCCGGATTATCCCAGGTGAAATCTACCCAATGACTTGTACCGTGACATTCTCCGCGTGTAGCAGTCAGCGTGATTGTTTTTCCCTTTACCGTCATCTCTTTATGCAGCGGCCCTTCTTTCCATTTCTTCAGGTTACCGATCATACATAACCATGCGGCATGATGAGTCTGCTGGAAATTGAGTACATAATCGTTTGGCTGAATAGGTTCCAGACAAAATATTTCGATCAGTGCACCTGTTTCCTTTCTGAAGTGCAGGCGTGCCTGAATAACTTTTGTATTATTGAAAACCATCAGCATACCCGGTTCCATATAGTCGGGTAAAGAAGTAAATACAGTTTCGCTTACTTCCCCGTGGCGATATACAAGTAATTTCGACTGGTCGCGTACAGGAAGAGGGAATTTAGCAATACGTTCATCGGGTAGCGGATAGTTATAATCGCTGATTTTTATATGCTTAGTTTCTGTCATAGTGTTGAGTAGTATTTTTTTATGTCTGCAAAATTACTGAATTTCTTTCGGGTTTTTGTTCTCAGTCCTATAAGAATAACTTTTTTTATTCTTGTTTCTTTCGGAATACACTTTTGGATACATGAGCTGGCAGTTTTTTTATCGGAAAAACTGCCTGAAGTCCGCTTTTGGGGAAGTAGGTTTCAGATATTTCCTATATAGATAAAGGAAAAACATTGCTTTAAAAAGTAGGTAAAAATATCATTACTCACTGGTAAAATCCTTACTTTTGCGTAATAAACCAAATAAGAAGAAAATATGAAAATAGGAGATAAAGTCCGCTTCCTTAGCGAAGTAGGAGGAGGAATAGTAAGAGGATTTCAGGGAAAAGATGTTGCGCTGGTAGAAGGTGAAGACGGTTTTGAGATACCTATGCTGATAAAGGAGTGTGTTGTCATTCAGACGGATGACTATAATATTCCGCTTAAGTCAGCAAAGAAATCCGAAGCACCGCAAGCAGCCGAAGAAGAAATAGAGGAAGAAAAGCCTGTAACATACCGTGCTCCGGAGATACGGGGAAATGATGTATTGAACGTATATCTGGCTTATGTGCCTCAGGATGTAAAGGCCATTTCATCGACTGCTTTTGATGCTTATCTGGTGAACGACAGCAACTATTTTGTCGATTATCTGTATTTGTCGGCAGAAGGAAAAAGCTGGACATTGCGCAGCAGAGGAACCATCAAGCCGAATATGAAGATGCATCTGGAGGAATTCGAAAAGAGTGCATTGAACGGTATGGAACATGTAGCCGTACAGCTGCTTGCTTATAAAGACGACCGTACTTTCCTTCTGAAGAATGCTATCAATACGGAAGTGCGTATTGATACCGTAAAATTCTATAAGTTGCATACGTTCCAGCAGAGTGATTTCTTTGCCGAACCGGCTTTGATATACGATATTGTACGCGATGATGAAGAGTAAAACAAGTATATGTTTCGGCCAACGATATCAAGGAAGCCCTGTTGCAGAAGAATGTGTCGGATGTTCCGGCCAAGTTGCAAAAGAAACAGCACAAGGTAAAAAATGATATTGTAGAAGTAGACTTGCACATTCATGAACTGCTGGACGATACTACAGGTATGGGAAATGCTGAAATGCTGAACTATCAGCTTGATGTATTCCGCAAGACACTGGAAGAATACAAGAATAAGAAAGGACAGAAAATCGTGTTTATCCACGGAAAAGGTGACGGAGTCTTGCGTCGTGCTATACTTGATGAACTCAAGCGCAAATATAAAAACTATCCCAGTCAGGACGCTTCGTTCCGCGAATACGGTTTCGGAGCTACCATGGTGACTATCCGATAACCGGGGTAACAGCAGGAAATCAGAATACCATTCCAGACATAAGTCACACAGATTTATTCCTGCTCTGAAAATATCAGCATCTTTTCAGAAAAAGATGCTGATATTTTAATCAAAAGAAGAGCATATTTTCCGGAAAAGAAGAGCATGTTTTTTAGGTCTGTGTACAGTAAGTGTAATTCATTGAAATGCACGGATATACATCTAAGTGTACAAATTTCTATTTCCCTGCTCTTTTTGAATCCTTATCTTTGCCTGAAAGAATCCAATTCAGGCATTTTTTATATGAAAACACACATTATCCGTCGTGCTTTGCTTGCACTAGGCATCTGTTCTGCACTGAATATGCAGGCACAGGCTCCACATCCCGAACGTATCTACCTGTCGGGAACAGGTACAGACTATACCCGTACATGGGAATTTTATTGTTCCAAAGGACAAAATTCCGGAAAATGGAAATCCATAGAGGTTCCTTCCTGCTGGGAATTGCAAGGATTTGGAGAATACACTTATGGACGTTATTATACTATCAAGGGAGCAAAACCCAGTGATGAAACAGGTATATACCGCTATCGTTTTCTTACTCCCGATTGTGGAAAAACCGACCGCGTCAAACTGTTTTTCGACGGGGTAATGACCGATGCCGAAGTTTGGGTAAATGGCAAACCGGCAGGACAGATCCATCAGGGAGCTTTTTATCGTTTTTCTTATGACATAACTTCACTGCTGAAAACCGAGGGGGAAAACCTGCTCGAAGTGAAAGTAGCCAAGCAGTCTGCAAACAAGTCGGTGAATGCTGCCGAACGACGTGCCGACTGGTGGCTGTATGGGGGCATCTATCGTCCGGTATGGCTGGAGGTCGTTCCTGCTGTTTCGATGGAACATTTTATACTCGATGCACGTGCCGACGGTTCGTTGCGTGCTTCGGTACGCACGACTGGTAATGCCGAAGGACATGTGCTGGCTGTATCAATAAGAGGATTGAAAGACGGAAAGCCCTTACGGACACTGCAAGGCAAAGAGCAGGTCAGTTGTCCGCTTGCCACCTCCGGCAGAGAAACCGAGTTTACATGCAAATGGTCGGATGTAAAAGTATGGAATACCGAAGCTCCGGAACTTTATGTGGCGCGTCTGGAACTGAAAGACCGCAGCGGAAACGTTATTCAGGTTCGTGAAGAGCGGATCGGATTCCGTACCATTGAGTTTTTTCCGCAAGACGGTATTTATCTGAACGGAACCCGCCTGATTGTGAAAGGTATCAACCGGCACTCGTTTTCGGTAGATGGCGGACGGACTACAAGTGCAGCCATGAGTCGTCAGGATGCTCTGCTCATTAAAGAAATGAATATGAATGCTGTCCGTTCCCATTATCCGCCCGATGAACATTTTCTTGATATGTGCGACTCTCTCGGACTGGTATATATCGATGAGCTTTCGGGCTGGCATGGACGTTATGATACGGAAACCGGTGCACGGCTGATCAGAGAAATGGTAGAACGGGATGTGAATCATCCGTCGGTTATCTTATGGAGTAACGGAAACGAAGGCGGATGGAATACCGATAATGACAGCCTTTTCTGTAAATACGATAAGTTTCAGCGTCGGCATGTCATCCATCCTTGGGCTGATTTCGACGGACTTGATACGCATCATTATCCGGCCTACCTTACAGGTGTGGCACGCTTTACCAACGGATATAAGGTGTTTATGCCTACAGAGTTTATGCATGCCATGTACGATCAGGGTGGAGGAGCCGGACTTCGTGACTTTTGGGACAGGTGGATGACGAATCCCATGTTTGCAGGAGGCTTTATCTGGGTATTCTGTGACGAGGCTCCCAAACGTTCCGACAGAGGAGGCGTGCTCGATTCGGACGGATCGAATGCTCCCGATGGTGTTGTGGGACCGCGCAGGGAAAAGGAAGGAAGTTTCTATGCCATACGTTCCCAGTGGTCGCCGGTACAGATAAAACCCTTGCTTATAACAGAACATTTTGATGGAAGCTTTTTCGTCTCGAATGAATATATCTATACCAATTTAAAGGATTGCCGGATGACTTATGAAGTTTTGTCGTGTGACATTCCTATGCAGGGAGCTGTTTCCCGTATATTGGCGCGTGGCGAGGTTACGCTTCCTGCCTTGTCTCCGGGTGAGACAGGCAAAGCTCGTTTTTCGTTGCCGGCTTCTTTTGCTGAAGGAGATGTATTGAAACTGGAAGCCTTCGACAGGGACGGACATTGCATTTGTGACTGGTCTTTTCCTATCCGGCTGGCAAATCCGTATTTTCAGCGTCATTTGGCACAGGTTTCCACAGGCTTGTCCGGTAATACTGTTTCGGCACGTAACAACGGAAAAGAAATTGTACTGAAAAGTGAGAAGGTAAGCGTAACTTTCGATGCGGCTACGGGGATGATTCTCCGTGTGCTTTCGGGGAATACTGAGATACCTTTAACCAATGGTCCGGTAGCAGTCGGCATGAAGATGCTCTACCAGCCTGCCAGCAGTTATGTGCGTCAGGATTCGGAAGAAGCCGTTTTTTGTGCCCGCTACAAGGGAGGAGCTGATTCGATTGTCTGGCGGCTTACCTCTCAGGGATTGCTTTACATGGATGCGGTACTGCTGAACCGTGCGTCGGGAGGCGGAGGTTTCGATGATGCTTTCATGGATACGGAGGTATATAATCTGGGATTGACTTTTTCTTATCCGGAACGCATTTGTAAGGGGATGAAATGGCTGGGCAGAGGACCTTACCGGGTGTGGAAAAATCGTATTCCGGGTACGAATTATGGTATCTGGCATAAAGATTACAACAATACCGTTACGGGCGAGAGTTACGACAATCTCGTTTACCCTGAATTTAAGGGCTATCATGCCAATATGTATTGGGCTACGTTCGAAAGCGATACAGCACCTTTTACTGTTTATTCGCGTACGGACGGTATTTTCTATCGTGTCTTTACACCCGAAGAACCGAAAGGCAGTGCAAAACGGACCATGCCCGAATTTCCTGAAGGGGATATATCGTTCTTGCTTGATATCCCTGCCATCTGTTCGTTCAAGCCGATTGAACAACAAGGTCCGAACAGTCAGCCGGGAAATATACGTATCAAGAAGGGAGATGAAGGGTTACGTCTGAACCTGATGTTCGATTTCAGAAAAGAGAATTAAAAATATTCTCGTTGGGTTGTACTGCTAAAACTGTTTTATTTTGGCGGGATAAATTAATAATAATGTGTACCTTTGCAAGCTGAAATCAGAACAAGTGTATGCAACAAGACAATAAACCTATTATTGAAGTAAAGAATGTGTCGAAGTTTTTTGGTGAAAAAACGGCACTCGATAATATAAACTTATCTATCCGTAAAGGTGAGTTTGTGACGATTCTTGGTCCTTCCGGATGCGGAAAGACTACTTTGCTGCGGCTTATCGCAGGTTTTCAGACTGCCTCGGAGGGCGAGTTGTACATTGGTGGGAAGGAGATTACACAAATTCCTCCGCATCGTCGTCCGGTGAATACGGTATTCCAGAAGTATGCTTTGTTTCCTCACCTGAATGTATATGATAATATCGCTTTCGGACTGAAGCTGAAAAAAATGCCTAAGGCAGAAATGGAGAAAAAGGTGAAGGCTGCGTTGAAAATGGTGGGTATGACCGACTATGAGTACCGTGACGTAAACTCTTTGTCGGGCGGACAGCAGCAGCGTGTGGCTATTGCCCGTGCCATTGTAAACGAGCCGGAAGTGTTGTTGCTTGATGAGCCTCTTGCTGCACTCGACCTGAAAATGCGTAAGGACATGCAGATGGAGTTGAAGGAAATGCACCGCCGTCTGGGCATTACCTTTGTTTATGTTACTCACGATCAGGAAGAAGCATTGACACTGAGTGATACCATCGTGGTAATGAGCGAAGGAAAAATCCAGCAGATAGGTACACCGACAGATATCTATAATGAGCCGATCAATTCGTTTGTTGCCGATTTTATTGGTGAAAGTAATATCTTGAACGGTACGATGGTGCGTGACTGTCTGGTTCGTTTCTGCGGTCAGGAGTTTGAGTGTGTGGATAAGGGATTTGGAGAAAATGCTCCTGTCGATGTGGTGATACGTCCGGAAGACTTGTATATATTTCCTGTTTCCGATGCTGCACAGCTTCGCGGTATCGTTCAGTCGTGCATCTTTAAGGGAGTGCATTACGAAATGGCAGTTGCTGTGGGCGATTATGAGTTTCTGGTACAAGATTATCATGCTTTCGAAGCAGGTTCGGAAGTCGGTCTGCTGATTAAGCCGATGGACATACATATCATGCAGAAGGAACGTGTATGTAATACGTTTGAGGCATCCATGATGGATGAAACGCATGTGGAATTTCTCGGTTGCGAGTTCGAATGTCCTCGGGTGGACATGAGTGACTCGTCACGCGACTGGAAAAATGTGAAGGTAGAGGTCGATTTCGACAAAGTGATATTGCAGGATAATGAAGAAGACGGTATGCTTACCGGTGAAGTGAAATTCATACTTTATAAAGGAAACCATTATCATCTTACTGTCTTTTCCGATTGGGACGAGAATGTATTCGTCGATACTAATGATGTGTGGGACGATGGTGACCGTGTAGGTATCACTATTCCTGCTGAGGCTATTCGTGTAATATGTTAATATAAGGATAATGAAGAAATTGCAACATTTTTTCTCTTCACGCAAGAGTTGGGTTTTGCCGTATCTCATTTTTTCGGTCATATTCGTAATTATTCCGCTGTTGCTGATTGTAGTATATGCATTTACCGACGATATGGGACATCTTACACTGGCTAATTTCAGTAAGTTTTTTGCTCATTCGGAGTCTGTCAATACATTTGTGTACTCTATAGGTATTGCCATTCTTACTACTCTTGGCTGTATATTACTGGGTTATCCGGTAGCCTGGATTCTGAACAACAGCAAGAATCTGAGTTATTCGCGTACGCTGATCATGTTGTTTATCCTTCCGATGTGGGTAAACATTCTGGTACGTACACTTGCCACGGTAGCGTTGTTCGATTTTTGCAGGCTGCCGTTGGGAGAGGGAGCTTTGATTTTCGGTATGATATACAATTTTATTCCCTTTATGATTTATCCCATTTACAATACCTTGCAGAAGATGGACAGAAGTTACATTGAAGCAGCACAGGATTTGGGAGCAAACTCTTTCCAGGTATTCTGGAAGGTTATATTTCCTTTGTCCATGCCGGGTGTGGTAAGCGGTATCATGATGGTATTCATGCCTACTATTTCGACTTTTGCCATTGCCGAGCTGTTGACCATGAACAATATCAAGCTTTTCGGAACTACCATACAGGAAAATATAAACAACAGCTTGTGGAACTACGGAGCAGCTCTTTCGCTCATCATGTTGTTCCTTATTGCCGCAACTTCCTTGTTTACTCCCGAAAATAAGGATGAGTCGGAGAGAGGAGGTGGTGTATGGTAAGAAGAATCATCGAGCAGACATATTTGTGGATATTGCTGATTTTGCTTTATGCACCTATTTTGATTATTGTGGTTTATTCGTTTACCGAAGCAAAAGTGCTGGGTAACTGGACAGGTTTTTCATTTAAGCTTTATGAGTCACTGATGAATACCGGTGCACACCATTCGCTGATGAATGCCTGTATCAATACGATCGCCATTGCTTTCATTGCTGCTACGGTTTCTACTTTGTTGGGAAGTATTGCAGCTATTGGAATATTCAACTTGCGGGCTCGCAGCCGGAAAGCTGTAGGATTTATCAATACGATTCCTATCTTAAACGGGGATATCATTACGGGTATATCGCTGTTCCTGCTGTTTGTTTCTTTGGGAGTAACACAGGGATTTACAACTGTTGTGCTGGCTCATATTACTTTTTGTACGCCTTATGTGGTGCTGAGTGTACTTCCCCGTCTGAAACAGATGAATCCGAACCTGTATGAAGCAGCACTCGATCTGGGAGCAACACCGATGCAGGCACTCTGGAAAGTGATTATTCCTGAGATACGTCCGGGTATGATCAGCGGTTTCCTGCTGGCACTGACTATCTCGTTCGATGATTTTGCCGTAACAGTGTTTACCATCGGTAATCAGGGACTGGAAACCCTCTCTACTTATATTTATGCCGATGCCCGAAAGGGAGGACTGACTCCTGAGCTTCGTCCGTTGTCCGCCCTTACGTTTGTTGTTATATTGGTATTGTTGATTATTATTAACCGCAGAGCCGGAAAAGCTCAGAAGAAATAAGGCTTTGCCGGAGTAGAAACCGTGTGCTGAAACATAGAATGAAAAGATTATATCAATTTGTCGTATGTCTGTGGGCTTGCCTTACGATGGCAAGCTGCTATAATGCTGATGAGTCACGCCAGAATATATTGAAAGTATATAACTGGGCAGACTATATTGGTGAAGGCGTGCTGGAAGATTTTCAGCAATACTATAAAGAACAGACAGGAGAAGATATACGTATCGTTTATCAGACTTTCGATATAAACGAAATCATGCTCACCAAAATCGAAAAAGGGCATGAGGATTTTGATGTGGTATGTCCTTCGGAATATATCATCGAACGAATGCTGCATAAAGGTTTGTTGCTGCCTATCGATACTACCTTTGCACATTCTCCTAATTACATGAAAGGTATTTCTCCGTATATTCTTCGACAAATAAATAAGCTGGGAACTGCTGAAAATCCGGCAAGCCGATATGCTGTATGTTATATGTGGGGAACTGCCGGACTGTTGTACAATACTCAGTATGTTATTGCCGAGGATATGAAAACATGGGGCTGTCTGTGGGACAAACGTTTTGCAGGACGTATTCTGATGAAAGACGCCTATCGTGATGCTTATGGTACAGCTATGCTGTATGCTTACCGCAAGCAGCTTGCCGACAGTACCGTTACTGTTCCTGAATTGATGAACGATTATTCTCCGGCAGCTATGGATACGGTAGAAAAGTATCTGAAACTGTTGAAACCCAATGTTGCTGGCTGGGAAGCCGATTTCGGAAAGGAGATGATGACAAAGGGAAAAGCATGGATAAATATGACTTGGAGCGGTGATGCACAATGGGCTATCGAAGAAGCTGAACAGGTGGGTGTCGATTTGTCTTATTCTATCCCTGAAGAAGGTAGTAATATCTGGTACGACGGATGGGTGATTCCGAAGTATGCCAAGAACGTAAAAGCTGCAAGTTACTTTATCAACTTTCTGTGCCGTCCCGATATTGCTTTGCGCAATAATGGAAGAAAATGGCTATGTCAGCGCAATAGCAGCTCCCGAAATCATGGAAGCATGCATTGATACAACACTGACTGAAACGGTGGATGCAAGCTACTTTTTCGGACCGGAAGGACGTGATGTAAAATTACGCAATACGCAATATCCTGATATTTCTGTCGTAAACCGTTGTTCCATGATACGCGATTTTGGTGACAAGACGGTCAATGTGCTTGAAATATGGTCACGTATCAAAGGGGATAATTTGAATAGCGGGATTGTTATTCTTATTCTGGTTGTTGTCGCAGGACTGAGCGGATGGCAGATACACCGCCGTATTCAGACGTACAAGCGTAAACGCAAGCAGCATCGTAAGCGCCGGCGTAGATGATTATCCCTAAAAGAAATAGGAAACTCCCTATCGGCAAATGGAGAGTTTCCGTTGCAGGAGGATTTTTATCCTCCTATTTTTGTATCAGGAAATTAAAAAAATATTGAATATGAAGATTAAGAAGTTCGCATTATTACTTTGCCTTGCGCTTTGTGCATGTTGTTTGCCGGCAAATGCCTCGTCATTAGGCGATATACGCGTCAACGCTCGTTTTCTGACAGACCGTATGGCTTTCGAACTGAATCTGAACCAGAGTCAGTACAATGATTTGTTTGAAATAAACTTTGACTTTCTGAGTGGAGTGGATCCTTATCTGACGGGTATGGCATGTGCCGATGCTGCTGCACTTGATGCTTATTATCGGTATTTGGATGAAAGAAACGATGACCTTCGCTGGATTCTTTCCAGTTCGGCATACACTCGTTTTCTTGCAATCGAATACTTTTTCCGTCCGATTTATGCGATGAATAATGTTTGTTATCTGCGGGTGTATAAGGTATACCCTAACAGAAGTTTCTTCTATTTCGGACGTCCGGTACATTACCTTACTTACCATGGAGCACACAGCCGCCGTTTTTACCGGAATACAGGCTATTACTGTGCGCATTATACCGGTCGTTATCATCATCCGGTGTATAAAGGTCATTTCCACTCTCGTCCGGAGTTCAGAAAACATGACTTTATCGCTCCTCGGCCGGTTAAGAATCCCGGATATTATTTTACTCCGGCACGACCTTCAGCTCCGGCAGCACCCTCTCATCGTCCTGAGGCACGTCCGCCATATCGTCCGGGTATAAGTGCAAAACCTGCTCCCAAACCGGTACCAAAGCCAGACAAACGTCCGCCTCATGCAAGTGGTATCCGTCCGCCTCAAAACGGAAATCACCATTCGGTCAGACCCGGTACTTCCAGACCGTCGGATAAAGCTCCCAACAGGGTGACAAGACCTTCAAGGACAGAACGTAAGGATAACCGTCCGTCTGTTCGTCCGGAAAGAAAAGAAAACAGGAAACCAGTTAAACAAATAAAAGAAAAATCTTTCTTGCACAACATGTAAGTAAAACGTATTTTTGCGGCAGATATCAATAAAGATATTATGAAAAGTCGAGTACTTAAATGGATTGCCGCAGGATTGATTGCAGTTGTGCTTGTGGCAGGAACAGGACTCTTTCTTTTTCGGGGAGCCCTGTTGCGCTGTGTTGCCGATGAAAAGTTGGCTGCTTTAGAGCAGCGTTATAACTTGCGTATTGCCTATCGTGAATTGGGAATGCCTTCTTTGTCTGTCATCCGCCTGGAAGGATTGACGGTAGTTCCTGAAGATCACGATACCTTACTGACTCTCGAAAAAGCCGAGATCGATATCGATTTGCTTCCTTTGCTTAGAAAAAGAGTTTCCGTACATCAGGTTGATGTAGAGGGTATGAAACTTTCTTTTGTAAAGCAAGGTAATGTTTCGAACTATGATTTTCTTTTCCGTCAACAGACTGTATCGGAGGCTGATTCGGGTAAAGTAGAAAGTGTATTGGCTGGATACGATGTGCAGGTAAGTAAAATACTTAGCCTGGTATTCAGATTATTGCCGGAAAATGGAGAATTGCGCAACCTGAGTGTGACGGCGCGCCGGGACTTGCTGCAAACAAGTTTTTATATTCCTGAGCTTATACTGGCAAACAGTCAGTTTGCTTCTGCCATTCAGGTGGAAGAGGGAGCTGTAAAGGGAGAATGGAAAGTAAGAGGTACGCTTGCACGCAGTATGCGCCTGATAGAAGGCAGCATTGCTTCCGGCAGTACAGATGAAAAAATCATACTTCCCTATATCCGTCCCCATTATAATGCGACGGTTGCATTCGATTCCATAGCCTTTAAGCTTTCAGAAAAGTCTGCTTCTGCTACGCCTCTTACACTGGAGGGGATGGCATCTGTAGACGGGCTGGAGGTTTATCATACAGCACTTTCACCCGATACGATTGATCTAGATAAAGGAAAGCTGGAATATACCTGCCATGTAGGAGGTAATTATTTCGAATTGGACAGTGTTTCTACTGTTATATTCAACCGCCTTGATTTCCATCCTTATTTACGGGTAGAAAAAGAAAAAAGTGGCATTATACGGCAAGCATCCATCGTTCGCCTTTCCCTTCCGAAGATTTGTTTGCTTCCTTGCCAAAAGGTTTGTTCCGCCATGTACAGGGTATTCGTACATCAGGCAAACTGAGTTATGATTTATTGTTGGATGTTGACTTCAATCATCTGGATAGTCTGCAATTCTCTTCCGATCTGCGCGGGCATGGTTTCCGTATCGAAAGCCTGGGTGGCAGTGAACTTACCAAGATGAACGAGGAGTTTGAATATACGGCATACGAGAACGACTTGCCGGTAAGAACATTCTTTATCGGACCGTCGAATCCTAATTTCCGTCCGCTCAACCGTATTTCTCCTTTGCTTCAGATGGCAATCATGCAGTCGGAAGACGGAGGGTTTTATTATCATCAAGGGTTTCTTCCTGGAGCTATTCAGGAAGCTCTTGCCTACGATTTGCAGGTAGGACGCTTTGCACGCGGAGGAAGCACTATTACCATGCAGCTGGTAAAGAATGTCTTTCTGAACCGTCATAAAAATATTGCCCGAAAGCTGGAGGAAGCTCTTATCGTATGGCTGATAGAAAACCAGCATCTCACTTCAAAGGAACGTATGTACGAAGTATACCTGAATTTGGTAGAATGGGCTCCTTTGGTATACGGTGCTTGTGAAGCTTCACATTTTTATTTCGAAAAAGAACCTTCCGACCTTACCGTAGAAGAAGCTATATTTCTGGCTTCCATTGTACCGAAGCCCAAACATTTCCGTTCTTCATTCAATGAAGATGCTACTTTGCGTGATTCACAAGGAGGTTATTTCCGCCTGATAGCCGAAAGACTGTGTGCAAAAGGATTGCTTACAGAAGAGGAAGCTGCGGCTGTTCGTCCGGAGATAACAGTAAAAGGGAAGGCTAGGGAGATGATCTTATATCCCGACAGCATCAGATAAATGTTGGTTTACAGAATAAGCTGGTAGTCTGTCACCCCAAGCCATCGTCCGAATTTCATACCGACCTCTTCGAACGAAGACGCTTTTCTGAACCCTAAGGCTTCATGGAAGGCACAGCTTGCTGTATTCTCACTCGTGATACAGGCTATCAGGACATGTATGCCGCGTCGTCTGCATTCGTCTATCAGACGCTGCGTGAGCAGCCGGCCCTAGTCCTTTTCCCGTATGGGCAGGCGACAGATATACAGTCGTTTCAAGTGTGCGGTTGTAGGCTTCCCGTTCTTTCCACGGATGTGCGTAGCAATATCCCACAATTTCTCCGTCTGTTTCGTATACAAAATACGGATATCGCGCTGAAATTTCAGAGATTCTTTTTTGCATCTCTTCTTCGCTGACAGGTTCTATATCGAAAGTACTCGTACTATGTGCGATATATTCATTGTAAATTGCCGTTATGGCAGAAGTATCTTGTAGGGTAACCGCTCTGATCATG
>ENA-OQJO01000051-OQJO01000051.1-human-gut-metagenome-genome-assembly--contig:-NODE-51-length-14421-cov-2.464880_pt1 | contig 14421 bp, 13 predicted proteins | sample MGYA00242613_ERZ504780 | MGnify/ENA primary metagenome ERZ504780 (study PRJEB26092, sample SAMD00036368) | human gut metagenome | host: Homo sapiens | study: EMG produced TPA metagenomics assembly of...
TTCCCGTTTCATGGGAAGTGATGGATCGTGAGGACAGCAGGGAATGCCGTTTTCATTTACAGTATAGTCAGTCCCTTCTATGGTGAGCTTTGTCTTCAGGGGGATAAAAGCCTTCTGAAATCCAATTTTTTCAAAGAGGGTCTTGTAGATTTTAATGGCATCAAAGGCGGCATCTCCAAGAAAGGTCTTCGGTTCAATAAGCGGATGTTTCTGGAAAAAATCAATCAAAACAGGAAGCAGCGCTTTTGAGTCTGCAAGAGATTTGTCTTCATCTGGAGAATCAGATTTCTTTTCAACAACGATATCCGGATGAGCCTGAAGGAAGTCTTTGTTATAAAAAGTAATGTCACGGACGATGCCAAGACCATTTGTAATGATGCCAAATTTATAGGCGTAACAGAAATGTCCATTGATGTACATCTGCTGGATTGCCTGATTGGAAGCCGCATGAGTCGGCATGGAGCCATAAGCTGCTTTGTAAGGATCATAGGAATCATCAAGGTTATGGGATTTTTTGAAAGCCTTTAGCTGCTTGATAATGCGGTTTGCGTATTTAGGATTATTTTCTGTAACCCAAGCTTCAATACCGGAGGTATCAAAGATTGTCATGGAAGCAAGGGCAGAATCAAGATTTTGGCAGATCAGCTCGGTCAGATCAACAAGATGATCGAACATAGATTGTAAGTCCGATAAAAAATCCTGTTTGAAACGTGTAAATTTGGAACCATCCGGAACAACATCAAAACCGCAGAAATCACGTAGCTCCTGAGAGTATTTGAGAAATACGATCAGGAGTGTATCCGTTGGGATTGAGAAAATACGCTGGATCAGAAGTGCCTTAAGCATTGGATAAAGCTGATGTTTGCGAGGTCTTCCGGTGCTGGCGTGAAAGTGAGAAACAAAAGAAACAGGAACTGCGCTGCATACGCTACCGCAAAAGCACAGGCAAAAAACAAGATTTCATGCCAGATGGTATTCTTTTTCCGATCGGCATCAAAAGGGAAAATCCAGAATTTACACCATATAAAGTTATGAATCTGCGCCACTACATAAGCCACTACATTGGCTATCATGTAATGTTCACCCTCTATATGCATGAGCAATCCTACAATCAGTGCAGTTATCAGGGCGTTCAATGTACCTACTATGGCAAAACGTAGAATACGGACAGACTCTCTCATACAAAATAATACGGGAAAAGGACATAAAAAGATTTACGACGGCAAAGCAAGTACAGTCGTCGCGACTATCTTGCCTTGCTCGAAATTATAATATCTGAAAATAACTTTATTTTATTCTTTTATTTCAACTTTCAAGTTAAGCTCGTCGAGCTGTTTCTGATCGAGATAACCCGGTGCATCCAACATGACATCGCGTCCGGAATTGTTTTTCGGGAAAGCAATACAGTCGCGGATAGAATCGAGTCCGGCAAACAGCGAAACCCAACGATCGAGTCCGTATGCCAAACCACCGTGAGGAGGCGCACCAAACTTGAAGGCGTTCATCAGGAAGCCAAACTGTTCCTGAGCCTTTTCGGGAGTGAATCCCAAAATCTCAAACATCTTGGCCTGAAGCTGTGAATCGTGAATACGGATAGAACCACCACCTACTTCTACTCCATTTACTACCATATCGTAAGCGTCTGCACGGACAGCAGCCGGATTAGTATCAAGCAACGGAATATCTTCGTCCTTCGGATGAGTGAACGGATGGTGCATTGCCATCAATCGGCCTTCTTCTTCGCTCCATTCGAACATCGGGAAGTCTACTACCCACAAGCAAGCAAACTGGTTTTTGTCGCGCAAGCCCAGCTGGTTACCCATTTCCAGACGAAGTTCGCACAACTGCTTGCGAGTCTTCATGGCGTCATCACCGCTCAAAATCAGAATCAGGTCACCCGGTTTAGCACCGAAAGCTTCCTTCATCTGCTGAAGCACTTCCTGACTGTAGAACTTGTCAACGCTTGATTTCACATTACCGTCGGCTTCCACACGTGCATAAACCAATCCTTTCGCACCAATCTGCGGACGTTTTACAAATTCTGTCAGCTGATCGAGCTGCTTACGTGTATAGTGCGCTGCACCTTCGGCACAAATACCGCCGATATAAGCTGCATTATCGAATACAGAGAAACCGTAACCTTTCAGAATATCCATCAGTTCGACAAACTTCATACCGAAACGCAAATCGGGCTTGTCGCTACCATAGTATTTCATGGCATCAGCCCATGGCATGCGGATAAACGGTTCTGTCAGTTCCACGCCACGCAATTCTTTAAACAAATGCTTAGCCATACCCTCGAACATCTGGATAATGTCTTCCTGTTCTACGAAACTCATTTCACAGTCAATCTGTGTAAACTCAGGCTGACGGTCGGCACGAAGGTCTTCATCGCGGAAGCATTTTACAATCTGGAAATAACGGTCGAAACCAGAAACCATAAGTAACTGTTTCAGTGTTTGAGGCGACTGTGGAAGTGCATAGAACTGTCCCGGGTTCATACGAGAAGGAACAACGAAATCGCGTGCACCTTCAGGAGTAGAACCAATCAGCATCGGAGTTTCTACTTCGAGGAATCCCTTGCTGTCGAGATAACGGCGTACTTCCATCGTCATACGATGACGCAGTTCCAGATTTTTACGAACTGCCGTACGGCGCAAATCAAGGTAACGGTATTTCATACGGAGGTCATCGCCACCGTCAGTATTGTCTTCGATTGTAAACGGAGGAGTCAGTGCAGTATTCAGCACATTCAGTTCTGAAACAATGATTTCAATATCTCCTGTCGGAAGATTGGCATTCTTGCTTGAGCGTTCGCTAACCTGGCCTTTCACCTGTATGACAAACTCACGGCCCAAATGATTGGCACGTTCGCACAATTCTGCATTCACATCTGTATTGAACACCAACTGAGTGATGCCATAACGGTCGCGGAGATCAACAAATGTCATTCCGCCCATTTTACGTGTACGCTGTACCCATCCGGCAAGTGTCACGTTTTTACCTGCATCGGCAAGTCTTAACTCGCCGCATGTATACGTTCTGAACATATCTTTTTCTATTTATAGACACTTATAATTTGTGACAAAGGTAGCACATGTTTTTGATTTATGCAATAAATTTGCGCCTGCAAAAGAGGGAAAGGGCTGTATGGCCCTTACAAATTAGCAGTAAAAATGAATTTACATTATAACAGAGCAAACGATTTAACCCAAGGCAGCATCATGGGAACGATGTTGCGCTTTGCCGTTCCGATGATTCTGGGCAATCTGCTGCAGCAGTGCTACAACATAGCCGACACACTGATAGTAGGTCATTATCTGGGGGCAGATGCACTGGCTGCCGTAGGATCGGCTTATACGCTTATGGTATTTATCACATCGGTGTTTATCGGTCTGTGCATGGGCAGCGGCGCTGTCTTTTCGATACAATACGGAGCTAAAGATTATGAAGGTATGAAACAAAGTCTGGTTTCATCGCTGGTGCTGACAGGAGGTGTCACACTGGTGTTGAACATAATTGCACTGGCTGGTATCCATCCTATCATCCGCCTGCTTCAGACTCCCGCAGAAATAGAAGGCCTGATGTTCGACTATCTGTTCATCATATTCCTGGGCATAGCAAGTACATTCATTTATAATTATTACGCATACCTGCTGCGCGCACTGGGTAATTCAATAGTACCTCTCTATTTTCTGGCAGTTTCTGTAGTATTGAATATTGTGCTCGACTTACTTTTTATTCCGATATTTCATTGGGGAGTATCAGGAGCAGCAGCGGCTACTGTCATTTCGCAAACCATAGCAGCGGCAGGACTTTGTATCTATGCATTGTATCGTTTTCCGATATTCAGACTGAAGCGTAACCAAATCCGCCTGCACCGGAAATCGGTAAAAGAAATTGCTACTTATTCGTCGCTGACGTGTATGCAACAATCCGTTATGAATTTCGGTATTCTGATGGTACAGGGACTGGTTAACAGCTTCGGGACAAGCGTCATGGCAGCTTTTGCTGTTGCGGTAAAAATTGATTCGCTTGCCTACATGCCGGTACAGGATTTCGGAAATGCCTTTTCTACATTTGTAGCACAGAACTTCGGTGCCGGACAAAAAGAACGTATCAGGCAAGGCATCCGCAGTGCTGTCAGTGTTACTACGTGGTTTTGCCTGATAATCTCGGCAGTGGTGTTCATCTTTGCCCGCCCGCTGATGCAGTTCTTTATCGATAACACGGAAACTGAAATTATCAATATCGGAGTCGAATATCTGCGGGTAGAAGGCAGCTTCTATGTAGGTATAGGTTATCTGTTTCTTTTATACGGGTTTTACCGGGCTGTACGCATGCCGGGCATGTCGGTTGTACTGACTTGTTTTTTCACTGGGTACACGTGTCGTTCTGGCATATGCACTGGCAGCAATACCAGCCATAGGTGTTCACGGCATCTGGTGGTCGATTCCTGTGGGATGGATATTAGCCGACTGCTTTGGTGCATGGTATTACCATAAAGTTGTCAGGCACGGTCTTTGGAGTTCAGGATATGGCTCTGTGCAAGATACTCGGGAGCAGCGGCATAGATATACATCACACTTCCTCCTTTGATGGTATCGATAAGCGGCCGGGAAAGTTTTTGCGGAACGGCAGGACATCCGAAACTTCTTCCTAGCCTCCCCCCTGCACGAATGACGGAAGGATCGGCATAAGCAGCTCCATGTACTACGATGGCACGTTCGCGGGCGCGATCGTTTATACCTTTCTCCAGTCCGTCGAGTATCAACGAATAACCGTTCTTTCCCTGATAAGTAGAAGCCGTAAGATAGAATCCCAATGAACTTTTGTACGAGCCATATTCATTGGAGAAAGACGTTGCATATACTCCTCCGCTATTCTTTCCATGAGCTACTACCGAAGAAAAAAGCATTTTCTTTTCTTTCATATCAAATACATACAGGCGCTTTTCGGTAGAAGGTTTGGAAAAATCTATCAGAGTCAGTATTTCTTTTTTGCGCTGAGCAATCCGGTAATATCCTGTTACCGCCTGACGAAAAGCAGTGTAATTCACTTCACCCTCCAATTGCATTTCTCTAAAAAGTTCAGCACACCGGTCGGGTTTTGCCATACTTTTAACTTCAGGTACGGCAGATGCTCCCTCACCCAGTCCGGTAAAGGAATACAAAAAAGAAACAAACAGGAAAAATACAGTTAATGATATACGCAGCATGGTCTTTCTTAAAAATAACGGCTGCAAAATTACTCATTTTATCTGTAACTATTTATATCAGATAGTTAAAAGCAACAAGTTTTATTATTTATTCACTCTATTACGACTATCAGCGTAGCTTCGGCAGGCATATTGTCGAATATAAACTTGGAATGTGAAGTAGCATTACGCACACACATGTGCGAACGGGGAATGGTTCCCAGCGACCAGCTGTATTCTATCATTTCTGTACGGGGTACATTAACGGGTACTCCATGTATATATGCCCCGTTGGTAAACCGTGAGGCATAAGGAGCATATCCGCCCGTAGCTGAACCTCCGTCTTTCAGGAACACCATTTTTGTTTTCTTTTCCTGAAGCAGAAACATTCCCAATGGCGTTTCCTGAGCATAAGGCGGACGATGCACGCCTGTAGTAGCCGGATTCATGCTTCGTATCACCCACTCACCTTCTGACAGACGTTCTAAAGTTGCTATATTCTGATCGCCCCGGTCGACAAAAACGACATGGTGAAAAACAGTGCTGTCGGGCAAGACACGAAGATAGCGCGGCGGTACAAGATATTCTTCATCTTCCACCACCGGAGCTATACGCAGGAAACTGCCAGCCTTTCCACGGAGATATGCCAGCGAGCCGTCACGTCCATAACGTTCCGGGACAGAAGAATCTGTCGTTAGATACAGGGGAACAGACTGATATCGCTCCACGCCAAGCGTATCGGCAACCCGTCCATAAGCATTGCGTATATAACGTCGTACCAAAGGAGCCTCACTGTTTAGGTTTTTATAGTTTCGCAACACTACCCATTGTGACGTATCACGATGCATGTTTTCGATAAAGGCAAGACACTTCCGTATCGTTTCCCATTTGAAACTGCGTACGGTATCACCATAAGGATAAGTATCCTCAAGTGTATATTTATCGTAGAGCAAATCCTTGGTCAGATTGATATCAGCCGCAACGAGAAGTTCCGGAGTATGAGCCGGAAGAACCGGAAGAAGAAGACTGTCGGGAGTTAGTTCTGTTTCTTCTGACAGACGGGGCATACCGGTTTGTTGTTCGCCGCAGGCAAATAATAACAAGCAAACGGTCAACAGCAATATGGAGAAGCCCTTTTTCATAGCAAGGAGGTTAATGTTCATTGTAAAAGTAATAAAAAAATTTCAAAAAAAGAATCTTTTATCTAATAAACAAACCACTTTGCCTGTTTGTTGCAATTCCTTAAAAAAACACTCCGGAGCAAACGGAAAAACATCCATTTTTCCCATCTGCTCCGGAGTACCCAGAATAGTTACAAATATGACCTTATCCCATTTTTCCTGTCAGATAAGCACGTGTACGCTCGTCTGTCGGGTTATCAAACATCTTGTCTGTACGGTCATACTCTATCAGTTCACCCATATACATAAACATCGAATAGTCGGATATACGCATAGCCTGCGACATGTTGTGGGTAACGATCAAGATAGTAACATCTTTCTTCAGACCGTCCATCAGTTCTTCTATATACTTGGTTGCAATAGGGTCCAAGGCAGAAGTAGGTTCGTCCATCAGCAGCACATCCGGTTTCAACGCAAGCGAACGGGCGATACACAAACGCTGCTGCTGCCCTCCTGAAAGGAATGTACCACGTTTGGTAAGTGAATCTTTCACTTCATCCCACAGAGCAACACTACGCAAATTACGCTCTACGATTTCATCTTTTTCCGATTTGGAAAGGCGGATTCCATTCAATAAATAGCCAGCCAGTACATTATCGTAAATATTCATGGTCGGAAACGGATTCGGACGCTGAAATACCATACCGATACGGCGACGTTCTTCCATCGGTTGCATCTGAAGCACGTTTTCGCCATTCAACAGAATTTCACCTGTCACACGAATATTTTTATAGAGTTCGTGCATACGGTTTACGGCACGCAGTAAAGTACTCTTTCCACAACCCGAAGGTCCCATGATAGCCGTAATTGTATTTTTCTGAATGTCTGCCGACACATGCTTCACAGCCATCGTACTGGATGTATATGAAATACAGACATCCTTTATTTGTAATATCGGTTCTTTTATATTTTCCATTTCTTTGCGATTCGTTTTGCTAATAAGTTCAGACATAGTACAAAAGTAAGCAGGAACAGTGAGGCTCCCCAAATCAGGCTCTGCAAATTAGGGTCATTGAAGAATTCCCAGATAAGCAAGGGAACGGCCGACATCGGCTTAGTCATATTCCAACTGATAGCAGCTCCTCCCAGTGCAGTAAACATCAGCGGAGCTGTTTCACCTACTACACGCGATATAGCCAGCAAGATACCTGTAAAGATACTTCCCAAAGCAGAAGGCAGCATTACCTGCAGCATAACACGCCAGTAACTACCTCCCAGCGCCAGTCCGGCCTCTTTCAATGTCTCCGGCAGCACTTTCATTGTTTCTTCTGTAGAACGGATGATAAGAGGCAGCATCATAATGAACAGTGCCACGCTTCCGGCTATAGCCGAATAGCCCTTCATCGGCACTACCACCCAGATATATGTAATAATACCGATAATGATAGAAGGAGTACCCTGAAGCAAGTCTGTAAGGTAACTGACAATCGTTGCAAACCAGTTTTTCCGATATTCAGACAAACAGATTCCACAGAACACACCCACTGGTATAGCAACTACGGCAGCAAGCATCAACATCAGGAAAGTACCCACAATTCCATTGGCAATACCACCCGGAATATCCTGCCCCGCCGAAACAGCCTGCATCGCCTTATATGCATTGGGAGTTGCCTCGGTAATGAATGACCATCCCAACTGTTTCCATCCTTTTATCAGCACTTCTCCCAAAATAGCAAGCAAAGGGATCGCTGTCAGTCCGGATAGCACACACACCAGCACATAAAGCAACCGATTCTTGAATATACGGATTCGAATGTTATTATCACGTACCATTTATACAAATTCTATTTTATAGATTACACATGTCTTGCCTTGCGTATCAATATTTTTCCAATCATATTGATAACAGCTGTTATAAGGAACAATAACAAACCGATGGCAATCAATGACGAAAGTTTCAGTCCGTCGGCTTCACCAAACTGATTGGCTATGATACTAGCCATCGTGTTACCTGTAGTACGCAAGGTCTCAGGCATCTGATTGGTGTTACCAATCAGCATTGTAACTGTCATCGTTTCTCCCAAAGCACGTCCGATAGCCAAAATATAAGCGGAAAAGATACCCGATCCTGCCATAGGGAAAACCACTCTCCGGATAACTTCTGCACGGGTTGCTCCCATAGCATATGCTCCTTCTTTCAAATCGGAAGGAACCATTTTGATAAACTCCGAACTCAGAGAAGCTGCATAAGGCACAATCATAATAGCCAACACAAAAGCCGCAGTAAGGATTCCCGAACCTTGCGGAGAAAGGTTTAAATGCATGAATACGTTACGCAATACATAAAATCCCCACAAGCCATAAATAATAGAAGGAATACCAGCCAGCAGATCGGTAACGGTTCCCAGCACTGCTGCAATTTTCTTTCCACGGAAATACTCACCTGTAAACAAGGCAACCGGCAAAGAGAACGGAATACACATCAGCAGAGCAAGAATTGTAGTAAGCAATGTTCCGGTAATGAACGGAAGTGCTCCGTAGCTTTCTTTTCCTGCCGTCGTTACCCAGTCGTCGGAGAAGATAAAATTCCAGAAACCAAAATGTTCGAACGCTCCGGAGGCATCGGCAGTGAGGGAATATACGATTCCCCCACCGATGATAGGAATAACAACAGCCGACAGAATAAGTAAAACTCTAAAAATTTTGTCTTGCATAAAATATCAGCTTTGCAGTAATAATCTATTATTTCAGAATCGGCTGTCCCTGATAAGTAACAGTCTTAAGGTTTGCCAGACTTTGTTCAACAGCTTTCTTAGGCAGCGGAGCATAGTGTACGGTAGCAGTAGTCTGCTGTACGCTGTCGCTTAACATATATTGCATCAAATCCAATGTAGCTTTAGCCTGTGCTTCCGAACGGTCTGAATAATTCTGTTCCTTGTAAATCAGCAACCAGGTAAAACAGCTGATAGGATAAGCTCCTGCTGCATCGGCATTGGTTATAGAACAACGAGTGTCCTGAGGAATATCACCGGCAGCAGCCGAGATACTTTCTGTAGACGGAGTGATCAGCTCACCACGCTGGTTCTTTACAGCTGCATAAGGAATTTTCTGTGCGAAAGCATATTCAGAACCAATATATCCCAATGAATACGGAGTCTGTGCAATGATACCAGCTACACCCGGATTACCTTTTGCAGCCTGTCCGACAGGGAAATCCACTGTCTTACCTGAACCGAAAGTATTTTTCCAGCTTTCGCTGACTTTAGACAAATAATCGGTAAATACAAATGTTGTACCGCTACCATCCGAACGATATGCAAGAATTATCTTCTTTGCAGGCAATTTCACATCCGGATTCAGTTCCTGCAAACGTGCATCATTCCAGTCTGTTATCTTTCCAGCATAAATATCAGCAATAACATCACCCGACAAGTTCAATTTAACTACATCCGGTAAATTGTAGGCCAATACCACAGCTCCCATACATGTCGGGATGTGTACTACAGGTTCCATTTCTGACATTTCCTTATCGCTCAAGAAAGCATCACTTCCGGCAAAGTCTACGATACCATCTTTCAGGTTACGTACTCCACCACCACTACCAATGCCACCATAAGAAACTTTATTATCGTGTGTAGCACCATATCCTTCAAAGCTCATGTTATAGAAAGGTAATGGGAAAGTTGCTCCCGCACCAGTTAATTCTACAGATTCAGTTGATGATTTTTTGTCCACCACATGCAGTAACGGCAATAGCCATTATACCTGCCACCAAAGGCAAATAATGTTTTTTCATTGTTTATTAATTTAATAAATTGAATTTTCTTATATTTAAAAATCTCTTTGATAATTTCATAAGGAGAAAGAAGCGTTCAGATAAGCATAATATGAATTGGGCATACTTCCTGCCTTGGGCGACCATATCCGGAAGTTAGGAGAAAGTTTTATGTATTTTCCAAGCCGGAATTCCGCTCCTACAAGTCCTGCCATACCATCATTCTCTTCATTCCATTTGTTTTTTGAAGTAAGATAGTCCCAACGACCAAAGACTCCGACTTTCTTAGACAAGTTGACCGTTGCATAGGCTGACACACCGCTCTGGTCTTGTCCGTCTGTGTAGCTGGCATTTTTCTGATAATTATATTCTGCCGCTAGAGAAAATGACTTGTGTTTATATCCGATGAAAGAAGCCAGATTTGTTATACCTTTACCTGATTCTTCCGAAGCTTCATTATAAGAACCATACAGACGGATAAAAAGATTCTTGACAGGCATCAGTGTCACTCCTGCCCCATATTGCAGACCGTCTTTTACCTGAAGTTTTTTGTAACCTTCGCCATTGGCAAGAATAACGTCTGCCGATACATAATCGTTGAAATCGTAAGCTGCCGATACAGCAAGATCGGCACTGCTTCCGAACTTATACTCATCCTGGAAAGATTTCATCACATACCGCTTACCCCAGAAGCTTTCCTGAAACTTAAACTGGGTAGTAGAAATCAAACCTGCGTGTAATGTCCACTTTTCACGTTTCCATGATATCTGGGCATTCTTAACAAAACCTATACGCTGATGATCATCAACACTTTTAGACTGTCCGAAATCGGCAACTACCTTTAACTGAAGTTCTTTCGACAAATCATACTGATATCCCAAGTACGCTCGGTCTAAATTAAAACCACGGTCATCATTCACATGACCAAAGCCGGAATGGATATCAGAAAAAATCGTAATAATAGCCTTGCCTTTCGGGGTTTCTTCTTTGTTGCTATCTTCGGCATGCGCCGGCATAGCCACACATCCTAACAAGCCTGCGATAAAGGCACATCGTGTTTTTAAATTTTTCTTATTCACTATACTTCTGCTTTTTATTTCGATAGCAAAAGTACAAGGCACACGTAACGGTTGAGTTATGTCATAATTATTACAAAGATGTTACATCGTCTTCGGGGAAACGAAGTGTTTCTACCTTTTCCAGACGAGAACGCAGACGAGGCATCAAAGATTTGCGGATGCGAAGGCGCATGAAACAGTCCATATCGTACGACTGTTCCAATATCTCGGGAGATTCTTCTTTTACAATACGCATTACATCGTTCATGAAAGGATATTCAAAGGCAACCGTCACATCCTGATCTACCGTTTTTTCTATCACCGTCGCTTCGGCTATTGCTTGTGCAGCTGCTGTCCGATAGGCCACAATCAATCCACTGGTACCTAATTTAATTCCTCCGAAATAACGTACCACAATAACCAGAATATCGGTCAGTTCATTCGAATTGATTTGTCCTAAGATAGGCTTTCCGGCTGTACCTGAAGGTTCTCCATTGTCATTAGCACGAAAATCTTTCCGTTCAGCTCCAAGCATATATGCATAGCATACATGGCGTGCATCATAGTACTTTTTCTGGTACTCTTCCAAATATTGTTTTATTTCGGCAAGTGTACGCACTGGGATAGCGATGGCAATGAACTTGCTTCGTTTCTCTGTATAAACAGACTCTGACTGTCCTTCAATGGTTTTATAAGTATCTTCCAAATAATTCGTTTTTATATCAGATTCAAGTATTTATTTATTGCAATACATGTACGCGGATTCTGTTTAACCAGCGACTTTCCTACAATAATCAGTGTAACGGCCGACAGCACAAGAATAATTCCTAAAATAATGCTGGCGTAAGGCGTTCACCAAACACCAGGACACCGAAGAATAAGGCTGTAATCGGCTCCAAAGCACCTAAAATAGCCGCAGGAGTAGAACCTATATAGTGTATAGACTTAGTCATGGCGACTAAAGATATTACAGTCGGGAATAAAGCTAACCCTATCGGATTGATCCACAGCCAAGGAGTACTGATAGGATCGAGATGCGTACAGAACTTCAAACGGACAACAAATACGCTCAAGCCAAACAATAAAGCATAAAATGTAAGTTTTGCAGTAGGCATGTCTTTCAGCGACGAACGATTCACTCCTATAATATAAATAGCATACGTAAGTGAGGATATAAAGACAAGTAAAACTCCGATTAAGCTTAAACGTCTTTCCACCTTCACCCTTGTACAATAAGGATATGCCAACAAAAGCCAAAGCAATAGAAACAGCTGTTATAAACGAGAAAACTTTCTCCTTAAAGAAAACAGCCATAATAACAGCAACCAATACCGGATAAACAAACAGAATGGTAGAAGCAATGCCTGCATCCATATAATTATAACTCTGAAAAAGAGTAAGCGAGGAAATGCAAACAGCATCCCCATAACAAGTAAAGGCAATACTTCGCTACGATGCAATGCAAACGACTGTTTCTGCACCTTCATCAGCAAAGCAAGCATCACTACACCTAGTCCGTAACGGTAAAACAATACCGAATCAGCACTTACTCCATCAGCATAAAGAGGCAGAGTAAATAGAGGATTCAGTCCATAACTGGCAGCTGCCACTGCTCCATAAACAAAACCTTTGAATGTATTACTAGCCATGAAATATCTGTTACTTTTGCAAAACCGGATGCAAAGGTACACAATTTAAGTAAAAAACATTTGGCACAATCATAAAAAGGTCAGGACATTTTCGCTAAAATCTCCTGACCTCACTATATATCGGATTAATCTTTGCCGAAAAGAATATTTCCCAGTACAAGCTAACTGTTAAAGTTGCTATTATCACTCGCCAGTGTTGGCCGGGACTTACTGCAGCAGCATAAAAACATAAGCCAATTCTGCTTTGCAATTTTATACAGCAAAGAAATCCCATATAAAACTAATATTATTCCATCATACACTTACTCCAGCTTATGTATCACCAGACCGGAGCGAAGCTTAGGTTCGAACCAGGTAGTCTTAGGCGGCATAATATTTCCGGTATCTGCAATGTCCATTAATTGTTTCATGGAAACCGGATAAAGTGCAAGCGCCATCTTCATTTCACCACTGTCTACCCGCTTCTTCAGTTCACCAAGTCCGCGAATACCGCCCACAAAGTCGATACGCTTATCTGAGCGCAAATCCTTGATGCCAAGAATCTCATCCAAAATCAAGTTAGAGGAAATCGTTACATCCAACACTCCGATCGGATCGTTATCGTCGTATATACCTGGCTTTGCTGTCAGACTATACCACTTACCCTCCAGATAAAGAGAGAAATTATGTAAGGCGGCCGGTCTGTAGATGTCCGTACCTTTTTCCTCCACCACAAAGTTCTTCTTCAACGCTTCAAGGAAGGCTTGCGGAGTCAGTCCGTTCAGATCCTTCACGACACGATTATAGTCGATAATAGTCAGTTGCTCTGCCGGAAAACACACTGCCATAAAGTAGTTGTATTCTTCATCACCCCGATGGTTCGGATTCTGAGCCGCCTTTTCAGCCCCTACCAGTGCTGCTGCCGCACTACGATGATGTCCGTCAGCAATGTAAAGCGAAGGCATTTCTTTGAACGCTTCTGTCACAGCTTCAATATCCTTATCGTCATCAATTACCCAGAACTGATGGCCGAAGCCGTCATCCGGTGCCACAAAGTCGTACACCGGTTTCTGAGCCGTATATTTAGCCACCACGGCATCCAGCGTCTTGTTTTCCGGATAAGCAAAGAACACCGGTTCGATGTTCGCATTGTTCACCCGTACATGCTTCATGCGGTCCTCCTCCTTGTCACGGCGCGTCAGCTCATGCTTCTTGATCACCCCGTTCATGTAGTCGGGCACGTAAGCTCCTACCACCAGTCCATACTGCGTCTTGCCGTTCATGGTCTGGGCATAAATATAATAACACGGTTTGTCGTCCTGCACCAGCCAGCCCTTTTCTTGGAACATCCGGAAATTCGCTACCGCCTTGTCGTACACACGCGGGTCGTGCTCATCCGTTCCCTCCGGAAAGTCAATCTCCGGCTTGATGATGTGATACAAAGATTTCTCGTTGCCTTTCGCCTCTTCGCGGGCTTCAGCCGAGTTTAACACGTCGTAAGGGCGGGAAGCTACCTGCTCCACCAAGTCCTGCGGCGGACGAACACCCTTGAAAGGTTTAACTATTGCCATAATGCTTGAAATTTCGTTTAAAAAAATAACACTAACGTCCACAGCGCATAAAGGAAAAACATCAATGCCAT
>ENA-OQJO01000052-OQJO01000052.1-human-gut-metagenome-genome-assembly--contig:-NODE-52-length-14408-cov-2.322106_pt1 | contig 14408 bp, 12 predicted proteins | sample MGYA00242613_ERZ504780 | MGnify/ENA primary metagenome ERZ504780 (study PRJEB26092, sample SAMD00036368) | human gut metagenome | host: Homo sapiens | study: EMG produced TPA metagenomics assembly of...
ACCCTTTGGCAGAACTGCCTTCATGGGCTTATCCTCGACAGATCCTTCCCATCATAGGGATGAATGCCGCCCATAAATGTCAACTTAGCCATTCGCCAATCATCCTTCCTTTTCTTTTTTGTTTCTGTTTATGATTTTCTGTTACGATTTCTGCTTTTGCCTTATTTCTCTTCTTTTGATTCATTGTTTTTGGTTTCCGGAAGATGCTTAATGGAAATTCCGGTAAATCCATAGAAAATACTGAAAACCGGGGTCAGGTAAAGCAGGAATAAGTACGGGAAAATGCCGACCATGCAACACCAAGTGTGCCGGCCATGTATACGCCGTAGCCATGCCATGGAATCATAGGACCAGCCATAGTTCCGGAGTCTTCGAGGCAGCGGGAAAGAATTTCCGGTGCAACCTTGCGCTCTTGAAAGACAGGTGCCATCAGACGGCCGGTCAGAACGTGTGCCATCGGCTGGGAGCAGCTGATGAGGCTGGTCACGTAACCGACAATCATCGTTGCAAGGATCATACTTCCATCGCTGTTGATTCTCTTTACAATCGCTTGAAGAATGTGATCCAGTACACCGAGTTTTTCCAGCATGCCGCCCATGCCGACAGCAAAGCAGATAATGGCTACGTACTGGAGCATGCTTCCCATGCCGCCGCGGTTTAAGATGGATTGTAATACCGGTTCTTCGATTGTGGTTGTGTAACCGTTGTAAGCTGTGCGGATGATGCCCTGCAGAGTATCGTGCTGCACAAAATAGGAAACAAATCCGGCAGCGAAGCTGGAAAGACCAAGTGCAGAGATCGCATTTACTTTGCAGAGGAGCAATACAATAATCAGGATGGCAGGGATCATGGTAATCCATCCGAGCTGGAATTCATCGTTTAAAGCATCGATGTAAACGGTAATGCTTCCCTCGGTATAGCTTCCGCTGGTCTGCTGGAAACCGAGAATAGTAAAAAGAATTAAGGTAATCACATACGTTGGAAGGGTGGTCCAGAGCATCGAGCGGATATGATCGCCAAGTTTGGCATCTGCAACGGCCGGAGCAAGGTTTGTGGTATCGGAAAGAGGACTTAATTTGTCACCGAACATGGCACCGCAGATGACAGCACCGGCTACCATGCCAGGATGGATACCCATGGCGTTTCCGATCGCCATCATGGCAACACCTGCGCTTCCGACGGAACCATAGGAAGTACCGGTTACAATACTCAAAATGGAGCAGAACAGCAGCGTCAGAGGCAGCAGCCAGGACGGGTTAATCATTTTTAAGCCCCAGGAAATGATGGTGGCAATGGTACCACTCTGCAGCCAGGTGCCGATCATGACACCGATGGCCATCAGAAGGCAGAGCGTCGGGACGACCATACGGATGGCATCGTATGCGCCGGCAACAATTTTGGCGTAAGAAATACCGAAAATTTTACAAAACAGATAGATAAAAATCCAGCTTGCAAACAGGCCGATCATAGGACCGCCGGTTTTCAGGCGGATACAGACTGCGACGGATACGATGATCAGCAGCAGCAAAAGCAGTGACTGTGGCAGATTGAGTTTTTTTTCTTTCGTTCCACTCATAAAAAAAGTCCCCCATTCATAGGTAAAATGATTTGCCCATTCAACGCGTTAAAGTAGAAAAGACATGTAATATATTATAATGGTGAAATGCAGAAAAAGCAAGGGAAATCCCCTTGATTTTTTGTTCTATGGTTGCTATAATAGGCGTGAGTGTGGGGCGGAGGATAAACTTCGGCCCTTTTATAGCTAACTATAAACGGAATCAACAAGATAAAGAGGTTAAATCAATGACAAGAATAGACATTATTTCAGGTTTCCTGGGCGCAGGAAAAACAACCCTGATCAAAAAACTCCTCGGAGACGCGCTGAAAGGCCAGCAGGTTGTCCTGATCGAGAACGAATTCGGTGAAATCGGAATCGACGGAGGCTTCTTAAAAGATGCCGGTATCGAAATCCGTGAAATGAACTCCGGCTGCATCTGCTGCTCTCTTGTAGGAGACTTCGGCGCAGCGTTAAAAGACGTTATCACCAAATATCACCCGGACCGCATCATCATCGAGCCGTCCGGCGTAGGTAAACTCTCCGACGTCATCAAAGCGGTAGACGGCGTAGAAAAAGAAGCAGGCGTAGCCCTGAATTCCGCAACAACCGTAGTCGACGTTATGAAATGCAAAATGTATCTCAGAAACTTCGGCGAATTTTTCGAGAACCAGGTAAAGAGCGCAGGAACCATCATCCTGAGCCGTACCGATAAAGCCGATACGGAAAAAGTAGAGGCAGCTGTAAAAATGCTCCGCGAACTGAATCCGGAAGCACACATTATTACCACACCGGTTGAAGTACTGGGTGGTAAGAAAGTGCTCGATACGATGGAAGGTGCCATCATCAACCTTGCGCAGGTAGAAGAGGAAGAGCATCATCACCATCATCATGACCACGACGAGTGCTGCTGCGGCCATGACCACGATGAGGAGCATGAGCACCATCATCACGATCATGATGACGAGTGCTGCTGCGGTCACGATCACGAGGAGCACGAGCACCATCATCACGACCATGATGACGAATGCTGCTGCGGTCACGATCACGAGGAACACGAGCATCACCATCATGACCATGATGACGAGTGCTGCTGCGGCCATGATCACGACCATGAGCATCATCATCACCACGATGACGAGTGCGGATGCGGTCATGATCATCATCACCATCATCACGCAGACGAAGTTTTCACAAGCTGGGGTCAGGAGACTGTGAAGACCTTCACCAAAGAGCAGATCGAAGGCATCTTAAAGAAACTTTCCGAGGATACCGCTTATGGTATGGTTCTTCGTGCCAAAGGTATGGTAGCAGGCGCCGATGGACAGTGGATCTATTTCGATATGGTTCCGGAAGAGTACGAAGTACGTGACGGAGCACCGGAATTCACCGGAAGAATCTGTGTCATCGGTTCCAAATTAGCAGAAGATAAGCTGGCAGAGCTGTTCGGACTGTAAAAATACAAAGTAGCTGCGAAAATTACGGTCCGCAGGGTACCTGTGAACTGTAGTGAAGCTGCCGCATCAGAAACAAAATCCGATGTGGCAGCTTTTTTCTTGATTTAGAGACAAAGCAAAAGGCACGCCCGGAATCTCAGCCGCAAAAGCAAGTGCAGAAAGATTCCGGGAGTACGTCAAAGACAACGGAGGTACAAAATGTACGAAGAAGACGAAGTAGAAATTCCGATTTATCTCATAACAGGATTTCTGGAGAGTGGAAAAACCTCTTTTATCAATTTTACCGTAGCACAGGACTATTTCCAGATCGACGGACCGACCCTTCTGATCACAACCGAAGAAGGTGAAGTAGAGTACGACGAAAAAGAACTGCTCAAACACAACACCGTCCTGGAAATCGTAGAAGGACCAGAGCAGTTTACCCTGGATTACCTGAAAAAAACTGAACCGCAAATACCGCCCGGAGCGAATCATTCTCGAATACAACCCGCTCTGGAGCGTAAAAAAACTCGAAGAAATGGAACTGCCGCGCGGTTGGGGCATCGTACAGGAGATCGTGACCGTCGACGCAAGCTGCTTCCAGATCTATATGCAGAACATGAAATCCGTCTTCATGGAGATGGCAAAAAAATGCCGATATGGTCATGTTCAACCGCTGCCGTCCGGAAGATCCGCTTCCATCCTTCCGCCGCAGCATCAAAGTAGTCAACCAGGCATGCGACGTTCTGTTTGAGAATGAAGAAGGCGAAATTGACAACATTTTTGAGGATCAGATGCCGTTTGATACAGATGCCGATGTGATCGAAATCGACGATGCCGATTACGGAATCTGGTATGTCGATATGGGCGACAACCCGGAGCGTTACGAGGGCAAGACTGTTCATTTCCGCGGTATGGTATTAAAGAGCAAGGATGTCGGAGCCGATTTCTTTGTTCCGGGTCGTATGGCAATGACCTGCTGTGCAGATGATACTTCTTTTATCGGCTATGTCTGCAAATGCGCAAGCGCCAAATCTCTCGTAATGGGTTCCTGGGTTGACGTGACTGCAACGGTAAAATGGGGCTATATGAAGGTTTACGACAGCGAAGGCCCGGTTCTGTATGCAAAAGAAATCAAACCGGCCAAAAAGCCGGAGAGCGAGCTGGTATACTTTAACTAAACATTGCCGAAGCATTTCAGCGAATAAAAGAGCAGGAAAAAGGCTGCTCTTTTGTTCGTGTTCTTTCTTTATGACAGATGGAAAAACAATATATCATTTTTCGGTGCGGCGAAGCAGCTATTCGGTTATGCGCAAGTAGCGAAGTGGATGGAGAATATCCGTTTTGACCGTGACGTGAACAAAAACTGCGCCGGAAAATGGTCTGATGACAGGAGAATTTATGTATATTATAGTAGGTCTGGGAAATCCAACGCGCCAGTACGAAGGGACGAAGCACAATGTCGGATTTGATACCATCGATTATCTGATCGATGAATATCAGATCCCTTCCTCCGGTACAGGCCACAAGGCTCTGTTCGGAAAAGGCATGATCGCAGGTCAGAAGGTTATCGTTGCAAAGCCGATGACGTATATGAATCTGAGCGGTGAGTCTGTGCGGGAGCTGGTGAACTATTACAAAGTGGATCCGGAGAGCGAGCTGATCGTGGTTTACGATGATATCAGCCTGGCGCCGGGCAAAGATCCGTATCCGCAAAAAAGGAAAGCGCGGGCGGCCACAATGGCATCAAAAACATCATCGCTAATCTTGGCACCGACCATTTTATGCGTGTGAAGGTCGGCGTCGGTGAGAAACCGAAAAACTGGGATCTGGCGGACTACGTGTTAAGTCCGTTTACGAAAGACGAACGTCCCCTTGTAAATCTGGCGATCGAGCATGCGGCAAAAGCAATTGAGCAGATGCTGAACGGGGATGTGGACGCAGCTATGAATGAGTATAACCGCAAATCTGCAAACCCGGCAGAGTAAGGAAAATGAAAGCGTTATTAGAACCGATCAAAGAAATTGCCCGTTTTGACGAGCTGTTCCGTGATCTGAAAAAAGGACCGCAGGTGTGACGGTGATCTCGGGCTGTCTGGAAAGCCAGAAAGCCCACATGATCGCAGGCCTCTCCGAGGATGCCCCGGTGCGGCTTCTGATCGCGGAAAATGAATTAAAAGCAAAAGATTATATGAGGATTACCGGCTGTACGATGCGGAGACGCTGTATTATCCGGCGAAGGACCTGATTTTCATCAGGCAGACATTCACGGAAATCTGCTGATCCGGCAGCGGCTTCAGGTGATCCAGGCACTTCTTGAGCGGAAGGAAGTTACCATCATCACCAGTGTAGGGGGATGTATGGACTTTCTTCTGCCTCTTGGCGTGTTCGAAAAACATTGCATCCATCTGCGCAATGACAGCGAATTCGATCTGGATAAAATAAGAAAAGAGCTGGTGCGGCTCGGCTATGAGAGTACCTTTCAGGTGGAGTCGACCGGCCAGTTTTCCGTCCGCGGCGGCATTCTCGATATTTATCCGCTGACGGAACAGAACCCGATCCGGATTGAGCTCTGGGGCGATGAGATAGATTCCATCCGAAGCTTCGATGCGGAGAGCCAGCGGTCGATTGAAAACCTCGAGGAAATCATAATCTATCCGGCATCGGAGCTGATTTTAACAGAGAATACGATTGCGCGCGGTGTGAAAGCGATTAAAAAAGAGGCGAAAGCGCAAAGCACAAAATTCCGCGACAAGATGATGACAGAGGAAGCGGCAAGGATCCGCCATGCGGCAGAGGAAATCTGCGATCAGATCGGCGAGGGCGAAATTCTGCAGGGAGCGGAGCAGTATCTTCATTATTTTTATCCGGAGACCGTCTCGTTTCTTGAGTATCTGCCGGAGAACAGCCGCATTTTCCTCGATGAGCCGAACCGCATCATCGAGTGTGCCGATGCGCTGGAAGCAGAATTTCAGGAGAGCGTGAGCCACCGTCTCGAAAAGGGATACCTCCTGCCGGGACAGGCGAAGCTGATGTGCAGTACGGCGGAGCTTGTGGCAAAACTGAACCGCCGCGGCTGTGTTGCCGTGTCGCTGATGGAGCCGCAGAAGGGCGAGTGGAATATCCGTGACGAGTTCAGTGTGACGGTGAAATCGGTTAATTCGTATAACAATCAGTTCCCGCTTCTGGTAAAAGATCTGAAATCCTGGAAAAAAGCGGGTTACCGTATTGTACTGGCGAGTCCGTCGCGGACGAGGGCGCAGCATCTGGCGGAGGACCTGCAGAATGAGGAGATTCCGTCCTTCTACAGCGAGAATGAGGAGCGTGTTCTGAAACCGGGCGAGGTCATGCTGATCCACGGCGCGGCCCGCAGAGGCTTTGAATATCCGATGCAGAAATTTGTGCTGATCACAGAGACGGATATTTTTGGAAAAGAGAAGAAGAAAAACCGGAAGAAATCGGAGTATTACCGGTCAGAAAATCCAGAATTTTGCGGATCTTTCGATCGGTGACTATGTCGTGCACGAGAGCCACGGTCTTGGTATTTACCGCGGTATCGAGAAAATTGAGATGGACCGCGTAACGCGTGATTATATGAAAATCGAGTATGCGGGCGGATCGAACCTCTATGTGCTGGCCACCCAGCTTGATACGCTGCAGAAGTATGCGTCCGGCGAAGCTGCAAAGGTGCCGAAGCTGAATAAAATCGGCGGTCAGGAATGGAATAAGACGAAAACACGGGTTCGCCATGCGGTAAAAAATATCGCACAGGATCTCGTGAAGCTGTATGCCGAGCGGCAGGCGTCATCCGGCTATCAGTTCGGAAAGGATACGATCTGGCAGAAGGAATTTGAGGAACTGTTTCCGTTTGAGGAGACGGACGATCAGCTTGCGGCGATCGAGGCGACAAAGGCGGACATGGAGAGCAAAAAGATCATGGACCGCCTGATCTGCGGCGATGTCGGATACGGCAAAACCGAGGTTGCAATCCGTGCAGCGTTCAAGGCAGTACAGGAGAGCAAACAGGTCGTCTACCTCGTTCCGACCACTATTCTGGCACAGCAGCATTACAATACGTTCGTTGAGCGCATGAAGGACTTTCCGGTGCGCGTTGATCTTCTGTGCCGGTTCCGCACGCCGGCAGAGCAGAAAAAAACGCTGGAGGATCTGAAAAAAGGACTCGTGGATATTGTCATCGGAACACACCGCGTTCTGTCGAAGGACGTAAAGTTCAAAGATCTTGGCCTTCTGATTGTCGATGAGGAGCAGCGGTTCGGCGTGACGCATAAAGAAAAAATCAAACAGCTGCAAAAAAATGTGGATGTTCTGACACTGACGGCGACGCCGATTCCACGTACCATGCACATGAGCCTGATCGGCATCCGGGATATGAGTGTGCTCGAGGAAGCACCGCAGGATCGACAGCCGATCCAGACCTTTGTCTGTGAATACAATGAAGAAATGGTCCGCGAGGCGATTAACCGTGAACTTGCGCGGGGCGGGCAGGTTTACTATGTCTATAACCGTGTCCAGTCGATTGCGGATATGGCGAACACGATCCAGAAGCTCGTGCCGGATGCAAATGTGGGCTTTGCGCACGGGCAGATGAAGGAGCGCGAGCTGGAAAAGATCATGTACGGCTTTATCAACGGAGAGATCGATGTGCTCGTGTCAACAACGATCATTGAGACAGGACTCGATATTTCGAATGTCAACACGATGATTATCCACGATTCCGACCAGATGGGACTGTCACAGCTCTATCAGCTCCGTGGCCGTGTCGGTAGGTCGAACCGGACGTCGTATGCGTTTCTGATGTACCGCAGAAACAAGATGCTAAAAGAAGTAGCGGAGAAACGTCTCCATGCGATCCGTGAATTTACGGAGATGGGAAGCGGCTTTAAAATTGCGATGCGTGACCTTGAGATCCGCGGTGCCGGAAATCTGCTGGGCGCAGAGCAGTCGGGCCATATGGAATCGGTTGGATACGATCTCTATTGTAAAATGCTCGCAGAGGCTGTCCAGGAGGCGAAGGGCATCGCACCGGCAGAAGCGTTCGAGACAACGATTGATCTGAATGTCAGTGCCTATATTCCGGACAGCTACATCAGCAACGAGTCTCTGAAGCTTGACACCTATAAGCGAATTGCGGCGATTGAAAATAAGGAAGAGTATGAGGACATGACGGAGGAGCTGACCGACCGCTTCGGGGAACCGCCGAAAAATGTACAGAATCTTCTGGCTGTTGCAGAACTGAAAGCGCTGGCGCACTGTGCGTATGTGACGGAGCTGAAACAGATGGGCGATTCGGTACGAGTCACCTTACAGCAGCATGCAAAAATCGATGTGGCGCGGATTCCGGAGCTGCTGCAGAAATACCGAGACGAACTGAAATTCCAGATGGAGTCGCTGGCGTTTGTCTACACGCCGCGGCGGAGAAATTCAAAGGAAAAGATCGATCTGCTGGAGAAGAGCCATGCACTGGTGGAAGATCTGCTGCAGATCACGCAGGAGTGAAACACTCGCATACCCCCAAAATCGTGTGAAAAAGGCGTGAACAGGGAAGAAAAAAGTTGCCCTGTATCAGCAAAAAGGGTATAATAGAAAAAGCGTTTATAAAAATCAATGCAGGACCGGAAATTCGAATGTGTAAAAAGAAAAACTCTTTTTGAGCATACATTTCGTCCTGCATGAGGAGGAAGTAATGAAAAATTTAAAAGCAAAAGCAGTCTGCGTTATGCTGAGTGCTTCGATGGCAGCGATGGGACTGACTGGCTGCGGTTCCGACAATGTGGACGGAACAAAAACGGCAGTTACTGTAAATGACGAGTCGATTACACTCGGACAGGCAAATTTCATGCTGAGATATCAGCAGGCAACCATGTACAATTATTATTCCAAGATGTACTCTATGTACGGAATGCAGATGCCGTCTGAGATGTACGACAAGGAAGGCGACGATGGAAAGACTACCGGGGAAACGTTCAAGGAGCAGTCTCTTGATACGATCGAAAAAGAGCTTCTGATGCGGCAGCACGCAGAGGAATACGGAATTTCCCTGACAGACGAGGAAAAACAGCAGGCGAAAGAGGCTGCACAGGCATTCGCAGATAAGAACGGTGACGATGTGATGAAAAAGCTGCACGCAACCGTTGAGGACATCCAGGATGCACTGGAGCTGTATGTTATTCAGACCAGAATTTATGATCCGATCATCGCAGATGTAGATACCGAGGTATCCGATGAAGAGGCAAAGCAGACCTCCATCAGCTACATCACGGTATCCACAGCAGGAACCGAGAAGGATGACGATGGAAAAACGATTGATTTGACGGACGAGGAAAAAGCGGCAAAGAAAGAAATCGCACAGAGATTCCTGGATCTCTTAAAAGAGTCTGAGGATCCGGCAACCGCATCGTTTACCGATCTGCGCAAGGAGCTGAACGATCAGTTAAATGCGGAGAATACCGCAGATTCCACCGATTCTGCCGACAGCTCCGATGAGAGCAGCTCTTCTTCCGATGCTTCCGACACAAGCGCATCCGACGCTTCAAGCGCGAGCACATCGAGCAGTTCCGACAGCGATTCCTCCTCTGAGGTTTCTTATCTGACCTCTTCCGAGACATCCTTTGGAACCGGATCGGAGAAAGACGATGACGATACCTGTTCTCTTGGAGATAAAGTAGCGGAAGAAGCAGCAAAGCTGAAGGATGGCGAGTATTATGACGGTGTCATCGAAGGCGACGATGCATATTATGTGATCCGTGTAGATAAAGCATTCGACGAGGACAAAACCGAGTCCAGAAGACAGACTATCATTTCCAACCGCAAATCGGATAAGTACAACGATACATTGGATGGATGGGTAAAGGAGAGCGATATCAAGGTCGCATCCAACTGGAAAAAACTTGAAGTAACGGACGCAGATCTGTATACGATGACAGTTGACAGCGCTTCTACAGATTCCACAGATGGAACCACAACCGACAGCACAACAACGGACAGTACCGCAACGGACAGTACAACGTCCTGACAGCACGACATCAGGCAGTACCGAAACGACATCGACAAGCAGCACAGGCACTGCTTCAACGTCTTCAAGCACTGCAGAATAAAAGCATACGATACAGGACAAACGGCAGCCGGATCCGGGAGAGGGATCCGGCTGCTGTTTGTGTCTGAAAATATTTTGGAACAAAAAAAAGAAAATAATAGGGAATTTGTAGAGTAAATTGACAATAGTAAGAAGTTCATTTAAAATGAAATTACAACCAGAGTGTATCTCGCAAATTGCGGAAATAATTTTTCAGACACGCTCTAATGTTCAGGCGAAAACGATGTACCAGGAAAGAAGGTGGAGAAATGAAGAAGGCAGTAATTTCCGTACTTGTCGGTACAGCAGTATTGGCTTTCGTTGCGTGTGGAAAAAATGCTGCAACGGAAAACAGTTCCGATTCGGGTGTTTCAACGGTATCGGCATCCTCGCAGGTGGAAAATGGACAGAAAGCAACCCGTGTGAACCAGGGAACAAATTTGTCTCCGGGGTCACCGAAGAATATCCCGTCCGGTGGGGGGAACAGCTCGGGCAGGACACATCATTCGGAGACGCATCATTCGGAGACACATCATTCAGACGCGCATCATGATTGAGAATGTCGAGGTTTGCTGAACATCCGTGAACAGAAACAGACGAAGGGGTATCCAAAACGGATACCTCTTTTCTACTTGTCGGGAAAACAATACAATGCTATACTGAACATGAATTTGACGCGAAAAGCGCGGCAGGTTCAGAAAAAACAGCCGGGATTTGTCAGTATACGCGGACATGTGCTGCAGGGAACTCGGGCAGAATGGAGAAAAGAAAATGACAAGAGAAGAATTTGAACAGCTTGCCGGAGCAGGTGTCATTTTATTGGATGGCGCAACCGGATCAAATCTGACAAAAGCGGGAATGCCAAAAGGAGTCAGTACAGAACTTTGGGTTCTGGAGCATCCTGATATTCTGGCAAATTTACAGAAGGCTTACGTGGAGGCGGGAAGCCAGATTGTCTATGCGCCGACCTTTGGTGCAAACAGATTGAAATTAGCGGATTATGGAAGAGAAAACGAGGTGGAGGAGCTGAATGCACGCCTGGTGGACATCTCGAAAAAAGCGCTTGCCGGAACAGGTGCGCTGATCGCGGGAGATTTTTCTACACCGGGAAAAATGCTGCAGCCAAAAGGCGATCTCTCTTATGAAGAGCTGCTGGAATCCTACACAGAGCAGGTAACAGCGGTAGCAAATGCGGGCGTTGATCTTCTGGTAGCGGAGACGATGCTGAGCGTAGACGAAACGTGTGTCTTTATGGATGCTGCACTTTCTGTCTGCGATCTGCCGATTATGTGTTCTCTGACGCTGGAAGCAGACGGTTCTGCCCTGTTCGGCGGAAACGCTGTGGAAGCAGTTGAGACACTGCAGGAAATGGGAGCATCCGCCGTAGGACTGAACTGTTCGGTCGGACCGGATCAGCTTGAGGCAGTCGTAAATTCCATGAAAAAAGTGGCAAGAGTACCGGTTATCGTAAAACCGAATGCCGGCCTGCCGAAAATCATGCCGACCGGTGAGGCAATCTACAGCATGGATGCGCCGACGTTTGCAAGATATATGAACATTCTGGTAGACGCGGGTGCAGGCATTGTCGGCGGTTGCTGCGGAACGACACCGGAGTATATTCGTCTGGTGAAGGAAATGCTGGATGCGAGAAAGTAAATCAAAGATTACAATTCGCAGGAGACTGTGAGATGTAATGAATTCCCCTGTTGCGGACAAAATCTGTACAGGGGAATTTTTTTTGCGTTACCGGAAACTTCGTTGAATTTTCCGATAAAGTAAAAAGCCCTCCGGGCAGGATTCTTTCTTACAGAGAGCAAGACAAAACAGGTTTCAACGATCTGGTCTGATGGACAGCCCGGGTAGAGAAAAAAGATAGGAAGTCTGGAAAAAAGACATGGAATTGTGGAGAAAAGTCTGGTAGAATACGTGTCGTGTGGAAAATCTTCCGTACAGAAAGGATGATGAAGGATGTATCAGAATTATATCTTTGATTTATATGGAACCCTGGTAGATATACATACGAATGAAAAGAAAGCGTATCTCTGGAAAAAAATGAGCCTGTTCTTTGGGATGAAAGGCGCCGCCTATGAGCCGAAAGAACTCCGGACGGCGTATGAGACAAAAATCAAAGAGCAGGAGGCTGCACTTAGAATGGAATGCCGCGGCAGCCATGTACCGGAAATCGACATTGCCGATGTGTTCCGGCAGCTGTTTGAGGATAAAGCTGTTTCGGTAACGGAAGAAGAAATTGCGGATCTGGCGAAAATGTTCCGTGCGATTTCGATAGAAGAACTGAAACTGTTCCCCGGCGTGCCGGAAATGCTGCAGCGTTTAAAAGACGCAGTAAAGAAGGTTTTTCTGCTGTCCAATGCACAGGCGCTTTTCACCGCGCCGGAAATTTCCCTGCTCGGTCTGACAAGATACTTTGACGGAATCCTGCTCTCATCGGATGCCGGTGTGAAAAAGCCGGATCCGGCGTTTTATGAGATGCTGCTGAAGCAGTATCACCTCGATCCGGCAGAATGCCTGATGACAGGAAATGACGATATCGCTGACTGCCACGGTGCAGCCTCTGCCGGAATCGCAAGCTGTTACGTGGCAACGCGCCAGTCACCGAAAATAAACGACCCGCTGCCGGAAAACTGTGAGAAGATCGCGGCGATTGCGGAGTTATTTTAACTGAAGAGCATTCAGCAGCACTCCTGAAAAAATAATGCGAAAAAAGGGGCTGTCGCACTACGTGAACCGCTCCCCGTCAAGTAGACAATTGAAAAAATATAAATTTTTCCTGCCAGTAGAAATTTATCTGCTGGCAGTTTTTATGCAGCTTGCAAGTAAATTTCATGTTTTTCCATTGGCGTTAAAATTCCAAGATTCCTTTGCAAGCGTTTATTGTTGTAGTAATCTATATAATCTTCGATCATTTTTACGAGAGTACCTCTATCAGTGAATCGTTTTCCATAATATCGCTCTCTCTTCAGAATTCCCCAAAAGCCTTCCATTGGTCCATTGTCGATACATTTAGCAACTCGCGACATGCTTTGTATTATTCCAGCAGTTACAAGTTTTGTATGAAATGTCCTGTTCGTATATTGGAATCCTCTGTCACTGTGAAACAGTGGCTGCGCACCAGGATTTCTAAGTAAAGCATTGTCTACCGTATCAAACACCAAAGCATTGTTGTTCTTATCACGAATAACATACGAAACAATCCGTCTATCATATAGATCCAGTATTGCACTTAGATAAACTTTATGCTTTTCCATCCCAATATAATAATGGAATTCTGTCACATCAGTGAGCCATTTTTCATTTGGTGCTTTGGCAGTGAACTCCCGATTAAGTATGTTTTCAGCTATATACTGAGGGCTTGCAGCCTGTCTTGTGCATCCGTTGTTAGAATACTTGATAGTTGATTTTACATTAAGTTTACGGCAAATGCGTAGCACACGTTTATCGTTTACATCAATACCATGATATCGTTCCAAGTCATCCCTGATCCTTCGATAGCCTTTATCCGGTGAGTCTGTGTGAATCTTTTCTATCTCGTCGGCAATAAGCCTATTCTTTTGCTCACTTTTAGGAATTTCTCTGTGTAGCCATTTATAATAAGCTGCTCTAGAAACTTTACCAAGTTTACAAAGTGCAGCGATTGGATAATTATGTTCTTTGTGTTCTTCTTTGATTGCCTGATATATATGTTCATGACGGATCAGGCTTAGCCCCGCCTCCTCTCTATTTCTTCGAGTTTTTTTAAAAAAGATGCCTCCATTTCAGCACGTTCTTTCTCTGCTTTTAAAATTTTAACTTCAGCACGCAGCTTTTCTAATTCACTCATCTCATCGGGACGTTTTCGTTTGCCACGGTTATCTCTTAAAGCTTCCACTCCACCAGCTTCATATTCGACTATATAATTGCGAGCCTGTTGATAGGACACCTGGTATTGTTCTGCTGTTTTGGCATAATTACGATTATGTGCGATACAATACTGTACTATTTCAACCCGTTCTTCAAAAGTGGTTTTTCTTCCTTTGGTCATGATAATGCTTCCTCCTGTTCCAGAAGATTTTAATTCTTCATGACCATTATACTTCTTTATCCAGATTTGTAACTTAGCTTTTGAACGGATTCCGTATTTTTTGCAAATATCATCCTGAGAACCATAGCCTGCTAATAATCTAAGACTGCTTGTTGTTTCAATTCTTTGGAATATTTTTTATTTCCTTTCAATGTGAATGCATTTGCTCCCATAGATTCATAGTTTCGAATCCATTGTTGGACAGATGCGAGACTTACATCAAACATATCGGCAATTCGCCGTTGGC
>ENA-OQJO01000053-OQJO01000053.1-human-gut-metagenome-genome-assembly--contig:-NODE-53-length-14398-cov-3.001472_pt1 | contig 14398 bp, 10 predicted proteins | sample MGYA00242613_ERZ504780 | MGnify/ENA primary metagenome ERZ504780 (study PRJEB26092, sample SAMD00036368) | human gut metagenome | host: Homo sapiens | study: EMG produced TPA metagenomics assembly of...
ACTCTCCTGAATAGAGGCAAGCCTACTTGCTGCTATTCTTTTTCTAATGCGACTTTTAGCAATGGCTGGGCACCTACTGTAGTGGTTTTCATATTGCTGGAACTGACCTCCAGTGTGGCATCTTTCCTGGGAACGGTAAGTGTGAACCTACCTTCGTTGTCGGATGTAGTTTGTGTTGTAGTACCTTTTATGGTAATACATGCTCCCGAAACTGGGTTTCCGGCAGCGTCTGTAACACGGCCTGTAACCAGCGACTCGCCTTGAGAAGTTGTAGAAGATCTTTTTGTCGTTATCAGTATTACCCCATCACGAGCTTTGGGGCCGAATATGGTTATGCCCGTTCCATCCTTAATAACATTTATGGAGCTGATCTGGTCGGGATTTATTTCATTCAGAGCTTTTGGCTCAACTTCTTTACCATCAATGATAAAGAGTGTTTTCTTTAATGTAAGCGAGCTGTCAGATATGTTTCCTGTTGGTGTATGTTCTTTCTGTTTGTCAGGAAGTGAGAAAGTAACCGGAATAGTAAATTTTACGTCAACAGGCTTTCCATGTTGGGTTCCGGGTTTCCATTTAGGGGTAGTTTTTATAACTCTTAAAGCTTCTGCATCTAATAACGGATTTACAGAACGCTTTATTTCGAAGTTGTCGAGTGAGCCGTCTGCCTTTACTACAAACTGGACAATAACCCTTCCCTGAATGCCTGCTCTCTGACATTCTGCCGGATATTGTATGTTTTCTGCGAGATAACCCATCAATGCTTTCATTCCCCCAGGATATTCCGGCATTTGTTCTACTACAGTAAATGTTTCTCCATTCTGTACGGCAGGTTTAGGTGCAGAAGGAGAAACTGTCAGATCTAATTCATTGGTAGCACTTGTTAGTCGAATTGTTTTATCCGTCTGCTTGATACAGTCTTTTACCGATATGTTTTTCGACTCCATACCCACATACGAAATCCATAAACTCTGATCTTCGCCTACCTCCAGTGAAAAATGTCCGTCATCGTCTGTAAGTGTACCATTGGATGTATTGGTGATGACTACTGTAGCTTGTGGTACTGGCTGTCCGGTTTCGTCTACGACTTTCATGCTCAGACGTATTTTTGTATCCGGAGCAGACTGATTGTTTTGTTGATTTTTGTCGGTATACGTTTTCATAGCATCCGATAAATCACTAACTTTGACATTTGAAATCTTTTCTAATGGTTGAGATACTTCGGGACGGGCAAAAACGGTAACTGCAACAGTTGCCAGTGGAAGTACATACAAGTACTTGACTCGTGCCCACGGATTGGATTTTTTTCGAATCATCATAGTAATACGTTTTTTAAGTGAACTGTGATTAAAGCTGTTGGCAATAGAGTAGAGCCTTGCGCCAACGGCTTTTTTTATTAATAGCATTTGATATTGTCTGGCATCGATTCCTTGACGAAGGACTTCTTCGTCGGCTTCATATTCGTGAATATTTTGCAGTTCTTGTTTGAGTAGCCATATAGCGGGGTTGAACCATTGTAGCCAGCTACAAACCTCAACCAGCAGCAGATCCCACGAGTGATGATTACGGATATGTGCCTGTTCATGTAGCAGAATGTCATGTCCGTTCTCTTTAAGGTCGGCCTGTGAAATAACAATATATTTCATCCAGCTAAAAGGGGCAAAGTTGCATGAGTGAATTATCAGAAGCGTTCCATCGGGGAGTTGCTTGCGCTGATTGTGACGGATGAAATAGAGCATGCGCCCTAACGACCAGAGGTGGCAAAGAATGAAAAATATAGCTCCTGCCACATAACAGATTATTAATATTTCTTGCCAGGGAAAACCATATTCCGGCTGTAATCCTTGATTGGGAACCGCATGCTGCTCATACATTATCAGCAAGTCTTCTACAGTTGTTACAGCTGTACTGACCATAGTATGCTGACTGGTTGTGATTGTTGCCAGAGGTAGTATGTACGAAAGCAGTATGATACTCAGTAAGGCTATCCGGTTGCAGCGGTGAAATGTTTCCTTGCTTAACAGTAACCGGTAGAACAGGTAAAATACAGCCAGACAGAGCGATGATTTCAGTATGTAGACAAAAAATGCTCCCATAATCCAGAATTGTTTATTGTTTCTTTTCGTTTTCTCCTTCTTCCACCTGCCGTATCAGTTCCTTTAGTTCTTCGATGGAAATATCCTCTTCTTTTACGAGTGACGATACAGCTCCCAAAAAAGAATTATTAAAGTACTTACTGATGACACTCTTCAACGTCCGGGTACGGAAGCTGTCTTCTGTTACTGTGGCGAAATAGCGATATGTATTCCCGAATGCTTCGTGCGAGAGATAACCTTTTTCTTCTAATCCACGTACAATGGTGGAAAGGGTATTGAAGTGCGGTTTAGGATCGTCATAAAAAGCCAGCAGTTCTTTTACAAATAAAGGGCCTTTCGTCCAAAAGAAACCCATAATTTCTTCTTCTTTTGCAGTGAGTCTTTTCATATATTTCTCTTGTTTTTTAGCAAATAACTAAAATATATAGTTTATAAACTAATTTTTATAGTTAAATAAATAAAATAGGAGAAATGAGTGATTTATATGGGTGTAAAAAAATAGGGAAGACTACCCGATAGACAAAGTAGCCTTCCCTTGTTGAAGTAAGATGAAGAGTTATGTTATTTTCCGTAATCTTCGTACATCATCAGCAGATGTGACGAGCTCCAGCTGAAGTGAGGAGCCTGGAGGCGCTCTCCGTTGTGTGTGCCATAGTTTTCATGTATAGGAGCATCTTCTTTCAGCCCTTGGCAGCGTTCGAATACTTGCTCCGTATATTGATCTGCAAGTTTTCCGTAGCCATAGTTACGCAATCCCTTGATAGCCTGATAAGTCTGGTCGAGCCATATCGGACCTCTCCAATATCCGTTCGGATCACATTTCGGATTATCGGCAGCAGCCGTAGGGAAGGGGATATAAGTTGAAAACTTAGTTGTATCAGTTAGCAGTGTAATGGCTTTATCCATTTGCTTCTTGCTGGCTATTTGTACCCAGAACGGAGTATATCCTTCGCATCCAGGTTCTTCAATGAAGCTGCCATCACTCAACCGGCGGTCACAGAACCATCCGATTTTTTCATCGAAGAAATAATCGGCGATTTTATCGCTGTAGTCGGGACCATCAAAGTTAATGCCGATCAACGAAGCAAATTTCTTCAGTAACTTACATTCGTAGGCAAGATATGCATTCAGGTCCACACTTTCCTGATCCATACTCCATGCATCGTCTGCATTTTTCAGCATCTTTGTGTTGTCGAAGCGAATGGCATTGTCCATACCACTTTCCCATGCGGCAGCTTCCAGGGTGCCGTCGGTAGAACCAAACTCACAGATGCCGTTACGGTTGTGGTCGCGTTTTGCATACCACCATTTGTAATAGGCAAGCAGTTGCGGATACATCTCTTTTACGAAGGTGGTATCTTGGGTGTGAGTAAATATTTCATCTACAGCCCAGCAAACCAAAGGTGGCTTACTGTCGCGGGCATTATTATCTGCCGAATTGGTATAGATACAGTCGATAATCATACCGTCGGGCAACTGGTAGTCGAACATGGCGCGAATATTGTTTTTCGCCAGTTCGGGAGCAAAGCTTGCCAGAGCTGCTGAGAAACGCCAGCTGTCCCAGGCCCAGAATCCGACGAAATAGCCTACCGCATGGCTGGGAATAACTCCTTCATGCAACAATCCTTCGCGGTGTGTACGCCAGTTGGAAATCAGTGTCACAGCAGACTTTACGGCAATACGGTCGTACTCAGGCTTCATGTCGTTGCGTAGAATCTTTTGTAAATATCCGTTCCATCGGTCTGCATTTGCCTTCAGCTCTTGTGAAGGATTGTTCAGCAGAGCTTGTATGCGTTGTTCGCTTACTGGAAGTTCTTTTTCGGAAGCGAAGAACGAAATGGCAATATCAGTTTTCTTACATCCGGGTTCAGTCTGTGCAACATAATTTTTCCCGTCGCATGTCAACGTGATGTCAGAATCGAACGTTAACGTTACAATCTCTCCGTTGGAGTGACGTGCTGTAACGATGTTGCGTTCAGCTTCCAGATGTACATTATTATTCCATTGTCTGGCTGTGAAGCAAAGTCCTTTTCCACTGTTACTCTCATTTGCAGTAGAGCTGTAGAAGCATTGATGAAATTCATTCGCTGGCTGATACTTTCTGTTCCGGAGGATGAGGAGATATATACTTCACCTGGAAAGTAAGATGCCGAGTCGGGAGTCATTGCTGTTGTTTCTCCTATAAGACTGGCTTCCACGATCGATTGGGCAAACCATATCCGGTTGTCAATGCTGAACGGACCGCAAAATCCGTTTACCCATTTATCTTGTTGCGGTATGGTAAATCCCATCCACGAACCTGCATCGGTAAAACATCCTGCGCGATGAACGGTTGAATCGGGTGTCAGCGCAATATTCAGGATATTGCTGAATTCATATCGGTTTCTTTCCTGAGCCATATTCTGTCGGGAACCTGTGGTGCAGGCTGAAATGCCGGCAGCCAGTCCCAGAAGCAAAACCTTTATTGTATTTTTTTTCATTGTTGATTGATGTTTTTAAGTATGTAAACCAAAACGCTTCTTTTAGAAGAATCTCTTATGAGCCTGTGAGGCTGCATCCATTTCTTTATTCAGAGGTTGAATGGTGAAGCTGTACTGCCATGCATGAGGAGTTATTGTATATTCAGGATGTACCTGTGCTCCCCAAGTATTATCGCCACCTACTCCCATTTGCATGTGATCGATGTTCAGCCATACCAGATCTTGTTTTTCTATGCTTCCTCCATGATGACGCTCTACGCTGAATGGGCGATAGCCGATGTCTTCAAGTGGGAAGTTCCATGCACTGATACTCAAAGGTTCTTCTCCGGTGACAAGCAGACCTTCTCCTGACTGGCTACGTAATGCTACCCAGCGTACATCACATTTGTTTGCTGTTTCCTGTGCACGTACGTACGGATGATACTGTTCCCATACGCTAGCAGTGTAGACACCTATTGCAGCACTGTTCTTACGGTCGGCATAGTTTTCATGTGGACCGCGTCCGAGCCATGTCATCATTTCATAATCGGCAGGCAAAATCATACGCATACCCAGACGAGGCATTTCTGGTAATTGTTTTTGACCAGGGATAAATGACATGGTAACTTTCACTGCACCGTCAGGGCGGATTATATAATTAATATTAAGGTCGGCATCTTGCTTTTCCATGCGGTATGTAGCAGTGACAATGGCCTGACGTTTGTCGCTCCTTTCATTTAATTTCAAGTCTTTCAGTTTCGCATCCTTACCTGCTTCTTTCCAGATTCTGCAACGTTCGGGAGTGCCATTGGCTACGTCATTATCTGTCAATCCACGCCAGAAGTTAGCTTGCAGACCTTCTTTTATGAGATTCTTTCCGTTATATTCTAAAGCCGTCATTTCTCCGTCGGCTGTGGAGAAGCTGATACGGAAGTTAGTTCCACTCAGACTGATGCTTTCCGGAGTACGTTCAGATCTTAGTGAACCGTCAATTGGCTCTATGTTTTGAGCTATTTGCTCTACAGGCAGTTGCCACTGTTCCATTGCAGCTATATGTCCTGCCGGAATCATAGGAGCATCCTGGCGGGTAATTGCTTCCAGTTTCAAGAAATATTCTTTTTCACTTGCGGCAATAGTCTGCATAGGAAGTACGATCTCCCGGCTTTGTCGTGCCGGTATCTGTGGAAAATCCATTACTCCCTGCTGAATGCTTTTACCGTCAGCTTCTATTGTCCAGCGCAACTGATAACCGGATAGGTCGATGAAATCATGCCAGTTAGTGATATTAATCCGATTGGCAGTAAAGGCTACAGGACGGAAGTGAATGTACTGATATACCTTCTTCACTTCATAAATATGCGGATGTAAAGAACGGTCGGCTGCAATCAGTCCATTGGCACAGAAGTTGGAGTCGTTGTGTACTCCTACATAGCCCATATCTCCTCCATACGCCCAGATATCTTTCCCTTTTTCGTCTTTCTTTGCAAATGTCTGGTCTACCCAGTCCCAGATAAATCCACCTTGTAACTGGTCGTACTTATAGATTAAATCCCAATAATCTTGCAGGTTGCCGACACTGTTTCCCATTGCATGAGCATATTCGCACATAATCATCGGGCGTGCATCGCGCTGATTAATGTGACGACGGAGCGACCAGATGCGGGGATACATCGGGCAATAAATATCCGATTTAGCTTCGTAACCTCCACCTTCGTATTGTACCGGACGGGTAGGATCTGTTTTCTTGGTCCAGTCGTATATTGTTTCGAAATGTTTACCATAACCTGATTCGTTACCTAATGACCATGTAACAATAGCTGTACAGTTGCGGTCGCGCATAACCATACGGCTCATGCGTTGCATGAATGCAGGTTCCCATTCCGGATAATTGGCAAGTGTTCCATCTTTGTGACTCATCATTCCATGGCTCTCGATATTTGCTTCGCCAACCAGATATAGTCCGTACTTGTCGCACAATGCATACCATTGGTAGTGGTCTGGATAATGGCAGTTACGTACAGCGTTTATGTTGAATTGCTTCATCAGCCGGATATCCGTCAACATACTTGCGACATCGATGGAGCGTCCTTTATATGGATCGTGTTCGTGTCGGTTTACTCCTTTGAACAATACGGGTACACCATTAATAAGTTGTTGTCCGTTTTTCATTTCTACAGTGCGGAATCCGAATGGATGTGCAAATGATTCCATCGGTTTTCCTTGCTGGTCGAATGTGTTGACAACCAGTGTGTAAAGATTAGGTGTTTCGGCTGTCCATGCCAGAGCATCCTTAAGTAGTTTTTTGCCAGACAATAATGTGTCGGTGTTGTTTTTTATTTCTTTATCCTGAGTGTAAAGAGCATTACCTTTTGCATCCAGTAATTTGAACTCTACACGCTGACCTTGCTGAGGCTGATTCAGTGTGATATTTACATCAAAATCACCGTCTTTATATTGATTGATCAGTTCGGCCGTGAGTTTGAAGTCTTTTACTCGGCTTTGTGGACGCGCATACAAATAGACATCTCGTTCTATTCCGCTATATTTCCAGTAGTCCTGATCTTCCATGTAAGATCCGTCACTGTATCTGAATACCTTGACAGCCAGCTTGTTTTTCCCTTTTTTAATAACTTGGTTACATTAAAGTGAGCCGGCAGACGGCTGTCTTCGCTGTATCCGGCAAGTTCTCCGTTTACCCAGCAATAATATGCAGATTCTACCCCTTCGAAGTCGAGGAAGATATCCATTCCGTCCCAGTCTTCGGGTACTGTGAATTCACGGACATAAGCTCCTACCGGATTATAGTCTGCTGGTACATACGGTGGATTGCAAGGGAATGGATAAGATACGTCGGTATAAATGGGGGCATCAAATCCTTGAAGTTCCCAACTGCCTGGTACTTCTATGTTTTTCCATTTGCGTGTGCTGTATCCCGGTTTATGAAAATCGGCAGGACAAGCATCGTTATTCTTGGAGAAAAGAAATTTCCAAGTGCCGTTAAGTGAAACACGTCGTTCGGTCTTTGAATTTATTTCGAAACGTTGTAAGTCAGGTAATGCCTGCTGTGCCAATGCTGCATCTTCATTGATGAATGGAATGAAGTGTGCATGCATTGCTTCACGGTTTATTTCGTTTATCTGTGGGTTTTGCCAGGGCACATTGTCGGCATTGGCCGGCAATGTAGCTGCAAGGGCAAACATGTATGTTAGATAAAAAAGTGAACTTCTTCATAGAATTTGGTATTTTTCTTAGATGGAACAAAAGAGGTGACAAGAAATGGTACACTAAAATCGGTTACGAATCCGTGAAAAATGGAAACTACGACAAATTGCTGACCTGCATAACGGGTTATAATAGGCAGGGTAGTATCCATTGTCGTAGCTCCTCCTGCTGATATCGGTGCCAGATTTCCGAACCACCGAACCAGTAGAGGGGCACACAACAAAGTAATTATTTCACGGGTTATGTTAGAAAGTAAAGCAATGGTTCCTAGCTCCGGTCCTTTATATTGCGTAATGAAGATGCTGGATAGTGAATAATAACCAAAGCCCGAACCAACTGCCATACAGTCGGCGGCACTCCGGTGGGGAAGAATGAGGCTCACCAGTGCAGCTGCCGATATGGTTCCCAGTATAGTAGCAACAGGCAGGAAGATCAGTCTTGGATTCAGCGAACGGAAATTTCTCAAGGTCTGTGGATCGTTTCCGATACTTAGGCCTACACTGAACATCAATGCACATAAGGCATAGAAGCTGATATTGCTTTGTGCTACGTCGAAAGGGATGAGATGAAAAGCCCCGCATAATGTTCCAAGAACAAAAAATCCGACAATGATCAAACTGCCTTTCATGCTTTTCCTCCTTTCTTTTTATACAGGAGATACCATAGTCCCCAAGCGAAGATACAACTTCCCAATACGCATGCCAGCGTAATGGTAAAGGCTTCTACTCCTAAAGTTGCAAGTCCTTCTACTATCTGGCGATTTCCTCCTACTTCTACTCCTAATAAAAAAAGGAGTACCCAGATTAGTGATGTTATGACTTTATTTATCCACGAAAATTCTTGGCGACGGAGCAGGAAACCTATTGCCATACCTCCTAACATTAATCCGATAACAGTAAACATATTCTTTTTTTGTAATCTTTTTTGTGGGCAAAAGTAAAGAAAAGGGTTCGGAAGAGCAACATCTTCCGAACCGGAAGATTTCTTTATTTTACTTCAGGATTTGCATCAATCTCCCATTTAGGTATTGGGTAGAACAACTTGCTTTCATCGAATCCTGTGCGGCCTGCCTTTTGTAATGCAGACGCTGTCTTTCCCCACGGCGTAAATCATACCAGCGGTAACTTTCCAATGGGAATTCAAGAATGCGTTCATGTTCTATCTGATCGCGTACCTCTTGCTGGGTTGTACCTTCCATCGGAGGCATATTACCATGTACACTTCTAATTTCATTGATAATAGGAATAGCCTGTTCTGGATGGTTTTGTTCGTTTAATACTTCAGCTTTCATGAGCAATACATTCACATGGCGCATCAATGGAATGTTTATAGCGCATGCTTCTTGCATCTCTTCAAGTGTCGGAGAGGTAAATCTACGGAATACCGGTTTATTCTCACCTCCAAACAATTCGTCATATTCTTTTCCCATAACTCTTCCTGTTCCGTCGTTGAAGTAGTCGCACTGGAAGTAGATTGTGTTGTACAGACGTTCGTCATAGCGTCCGTCGTTCAACTTACCTCCTTTCATATATTCTTCCATCAGCATGTTGCTAGGCAGAATTTCATCATATCCGTTCAACTCTTTCGCACCAATCCATTGGTTCAGGTAAGAATAGTGTACAGAACCATTTGCTTCGCTCTTGCTGTACTGTACTTCGAATATAGATTCAGAACAGTTTTTGTTTGTTCCGTTAAACATTCCTATCAGGTTTTCTCCGCTTACGAGTGAATATCCTTTTACATTGTTCAGCGCTGTAAGAGCTTTGTCCAGATAAGTGCTTTTCTTTTCAGGTTCTTCGTATGCACGAGTCAGATAGGCAAAACCGATATAAGCATAAGCAGTACCGCTGGTAGCACGTCCTAATTCATTTTCGTTCCGGCTTTCCGGCAGTTGGGCTGCGTAGTTTTCCAGTTCTTCCAGAATGAAATCCCAGCAGGCTGTACGTTCGGATAACGGACGGTTCAATTGAGAAGACTCTTTAATGTATTCGTTGCGGATGATGATTTTTTCCCAGTTGAGCAATAACATCATATGATAATATCCTCTCAGAAAATGTGCTTCGTTAAGAAGTTCGTTACGCTTGTTCTCATCCAGATTCGGGATATTCGGAACATTGGCTAATACCTGGTTGGCAAAGTTGATTCCTCTGTATAAATCCTGATAATAATAAGAGAACTGAGTATTACCATTGGTATAGTTGAAATAATAAAGTGCTACCCACTGGTCGTAGTTACCGGCATCACTACCTAAATTGACAATGTCTGCACGGTATTCTTCGGTTGGCCATCGCACTTCACTAGTTGCATATGTATCACCATGATAGAGTTGTGAATAGGCTGCTGCCAGTCCAGCTTGTGCATCCTGTTCATTTCTCCAGTAATTGTCTGTTGTCAGTTCGTCCGGTGACTCTACGGTCAGGAAGTCCTCGCATGAAGTAGATGACAGGGCGAGGCATATTATACTTGCTAAATAAAATATCTTTTTCATATTCTTAATGCTGAGTTTGTATGTATTAGAATGTTAATTGCGCTCCTACTGTAAATGAACGGGTAAATGGGAAAATGTAACTGTCAATACCTGTATCCAGAGGACTGCTTCTTGAGAATTCAGGATCTGTTCCAGAATACTTCGTGATAGTAAACAGATTTTCACCGCTGATATAGAAACGTAATTTTTCGATATATGCCTTCTTCAGGATATTTGTCGGCAAGGTATATCCGAGCTGAGCCTGACGCAAGCGGACAAAGTTTCCGTTTTCGAGGAAACGGTCAGATTCACGTGCGTTTCTGTTAGGATCGTTCAATACGGCACGAGGCATGTCTGTATCCGTATTTGTCGGTGTCCATGCATCTAACACGCTGGTCAGCATTTGTCCCGGTGTCTGCATGCTTTCGTAGAAATATCGGTTACCGTTGAACAGCTTATGTCCCCATGCGCTTCCAAATAAAAGGCTCAGGTCAAATCCTTTATAACCTGCGGTCAGGTTCAGGTTGGCTTCTACTTTAGGAATACCGGTTCCACAATATTCACGGTCGTTTTCGTCCAATACTCCATCACCATTGATATCCTTGAAACGGATATCACCGGCTTTAGCATTAGGTTGAAGTCTTTCACCATTGGCATTTACATATGCAGCTGCCTCAGCATCACTCTGGAAAATACCGTCTGTGCGATATAAGTAGAAGGCACTGATAGGCTTACCTTCTGTTGCATAAGCAGGTGTATAGTCGGTTCCATATACCAGACCTGTACAGTAAAGAGCCTGACCTTTATCTGCAAGGCTGATTACTTCATTATGAGTTGTACTGAGGTTGAATCCGATGCCATATTCAAAGTCTTTAATGCGGTCGTTCCAGTTCAATTCTAATTCGAATCCTCTGTTTCTGATTTTGCCGACATTTAAAATCGGATTTTGATATCCGGCAGACGGAGAAAGTTTTTTGGTAATCAGCAAATCTTCAGTCTGGTTGATATAGTAGTTGATGCTACCAGTCAGACGGTTATTGAACATAGCGTAGTCGAATCCGATATTCTTGGTATCTGTTGTTTCCCATTTCAAGTCGTTACGCTCCATGTTCCATGCAACAGCACCTGCCCATGGGTTGCTTCCACTACCTTGTACGTAACCTCCGTAATAAGTATTGTAAGAAGATATCAATGCCTGGAAATCGTAATATCCTAATGCATTTTCATTACCCAGACGTCCCCAGCTGACGCGGAACTTCAAGTTATTGATAAATGTATTCTTCGGGAAGAATTTTTCTTCACTGATGCGCCAGCCTAATGCTATAGATGGGAAACATCCCCAACGGTTGTTCTTTCCGAATTTTGAAGAACCGTCGTAACGCATGGTTGCCTGAATCAGATAGCGATTGTCAAAGTTATAGTTGATACGTCCGAAGAAAGAGGCACGGTTATATTCGTATTTTGTTCCTTCTCCTGTATATGTACCACCTTTTCCTGCATCGATCGTGTCGAAACTAGGATCCAGGAATCCTGAAGGTTCGTTGGTGCTGACCAAATTACCGTTTTTATCTACTGTATATCTGGTTGCAAATCCTTCTACTGCAACACCATTTGAAGTATTTTTTGTAGAAGTGATAGAAGAACCTATCATGGCGTTCAGGCTGTGTTTGCCAAATTCCTTGTTGAAGTTTAAAATGTTGTCTATAGTCTGTTCTTCCCAATAATAAGTAGATTCACTGTTGTAAGGATATAAGTGTGTTTGCTGTGCATTTGAAATGTAATCAGGATAATGTAAAGTGTAACGGTAATGTTTACCACGATAAGCGTAGCTGGTTTTGAAATTCAACCATGAAGTGATTTTAATACCTAGAGAAACATTTGCGGTAGTGCTGAATGTTTTTTCTGTTTCATCCTGATAGTAATAGTCTGCCATCGGGTTATTGTTCGAAGGTAATCCCTGAGAGGCTGTCAGTCCGAAACCATATTTTTCATTTTCATCGTATACCGGAACAAGCGGTGAAATGTTGTAGACTTCTTTCAATGAATAAGTCGGCTGATGACTTTTTGTATAGCGGAAGCCTAAGTTAGCATCCAGATCAAAGATGTATTTACTCATGTGGAGTTTCATACGCGCATTATCCTGACGGAAATCGTTTCCGAGGAAGATACCTTTATCGTCAGCATGATTATATGATACAGAGTATTGAGCTGTTTCTCCACCTCCACGTACACTGAACATGTAGTTTTGTGAAAGACCGTTGCGCATCATTTCGTCTTGCCAGTTAGTGTCTACACCTGTGTCGGTTGTACAGTAAGCAGGAATTTCGTCTTCACGTCCTGCATTGATATACATTTGTTTGATAGTAGACTTATATTGTTCTGCGTTTAAGAACTCCATACGTTTGGCTACGGTAGTCATACTCAGATAAGTGTTGAAATCAATGTGTGTTTCACCTTTTTTACCGTTCTTGGTTGTGATAATGACTACACCGTTTGCTGCTACAGAACCATAGATGGCAGCTGCTGCACCGTCTTTCAGTACTTCCATAGATTGAATATCGACAGGGTTTACACTGTTGATATCACCGGGGAATCCATCAATAATGTAGAGAGGTTCATTATCGCCGAATGATTTGACACCACGAATCTTAACAGAAACTCCAGCTCCTGCATTACCTCCCGACTTCATGATATTGACTCCGGCAATCTTTCCCTGCAGCGCTTCTGCCGGATTGGTAGTCGTACGCTTAGTCAGTTCGTCAACATCTACTGATGAAATAGCTCCGGTCATGTCGCTTTTCTTCATTGTACCATAACCTACTACGACTACTTCGTCTAAAACTTCTGTATCTTCTTTAAGTGTAATTTTAAAATTGCGTTGATTGTTTACTGCGATTTCCTGAGTTTGGAAACCTACATAAGAAATAACAAGAGTACCTTTAGGAGACACGCTTAATTCAAAGTTACCATCCATGTCGGTGATGACTCCATTGGTTGTTCCTTTTTCTAATACGCTGGCACCGATAACTGTCATGCCTGATGCATCGAGTACCGTTCCTTTCACTTGGATTGCTTGTGCAAATCCTGACATCGGAATTGATAAAGCTAGCAGAAATATTAACTGCCATACTTTAGATACAACATCTTTTTTCATTTGTGTTTTTTGTTTATGTTAAGGTTAGTCAACTGATTTTTTCGATATCCAAATATATTCAAAATGCCATTGAAGTGAATATGTTTTGTTGTTACAAAGTATCTACATAAGGGATTTTTACGCTTGTTTTATGTCTACTCGTGTTATTCTAATGTATTGATTATTAATAATATATGCTTTACTTGTATATCTACAAAAGAGCATTTTGATATTGTCACGGAAAATAGTCGTAGAAACATCCTTTTCTTGCTGTTCAGATTACTCTTCCTGTTGTTTTAATTTGTTTAAGAATGTAAAAATCCCGGCAATGGTTATTGTGTAACTATTGCCGGGATTTTTATCAGATAAGTTTATTTTGAGATTTACTTAGATAGACTGGATATAAGCGATAAGATCTTCTTCGGAGGATAAGCCTAATGCCTTACGCAGTCGATAACGATTCATGTTGATAGTCTTTGGTGTGTTTCCTGTTAGCATAGCTATTTCTTTGGTCGACAAATTGACACGTAATAGACTTGCCAAATGCTTTTCTCCCTGCGTCAAATTAGGATGGCGTTCGGTAAGGTGAGCAAGAAATTCTTTCATTTTTTCGTCTATTGTCTGTAGTGTCATGCTGTTGTTCTTGTTGGTGGCTTGATATTGGCTGATAAATGCATTGATCTTTTTTAGGTGAGGGATTAATTCTTGCTTTTCCATCCGATAACCTTGGCGCACCTGCTCTTGTATCTTGTCCAGAAGTTCATTACGACTTTGCAAGAATACAGCAAAGTTTGTTGTTTCTTGTTTGCTGGTTTCAAGTGCATGTTGTACATTTTCCAACTCTGCCTTTTGTTTTTGCATTTTGAGTTTGGCTATTTCATGTTCAGATTGTTCTATTCGGTATTGGGCATTAAGCAGCTGGATTTTTCTTTTTACGTTTAAATCGCTGGTGTAGTAAGAAAACCGATTATGGCCACTAATGCAGCAACAGTCAGAATTGTGACGATATTGCGTCGGAGTAATC
>ENA-OQJO01000060-OQJO01000060.1-human-gut-metagenome-genome-assembly--contig:-NODE-60-length-13939-cov-1.935491_pt1 | contig 13939 bp, 17 predicted proteins | sample MGYA00242613_ERZ504780 | MGnify/ENA primary metagenome ERZ504780 (study PRJEB26092, sample SAMD00036368) | human gut metagenome | host: Homo sapiens | study: EMG produced TPA metagenomics assembly of...
AGCCCGATAAATCTCTCACTCATGCCAAAATAACGGGCAATCTCCGTTGCTCCGCTGACAGCAAAATCACTGCCCTTTACGACCAGAATTCCACCGATTACCATCAGGAGCATACATTTCCATACCGGATTATCCTTTGCTTCTGCTTCTTCCTGATCGTTCCCTTTCTTTGCCATCGCAAACAGATATCCCAGATATATCAGAAACAGTATCCAGAAAATCACACCTTCAATAAAAGTCACCTCTGAACCTGTGATACCAAAGATCAGCAAAACAATTGTTATCACTGTCATAAACGGAATTTCGTAAAGAAGCGTGGATTTTTGAATCGCTACATTCGTAATTACTGCTGTGATTCCCAGGATGATCAAAATATTCAGGATATTACTTCCGACTACATTTCCAATGGTAATACCTGCATTCTTATTTATTGCAGCAGTAATACTGACTGCTGCCTCCGGCATGCTGGTTCCCATTGCTACAATGGTTAATCCAATGATCAACTGTGGAATTCCCAGCTTTTTCGCAATACTGGCTGCACCCTCTACAAACCAGTCTGCACCTTTCACCAGAAACAAAAAACCTGCCAGCAAAATAATAACCTGTAAAAACATCATTTCTACCTCTCTTTCTTTTATTACGTACTCACAAAATCAAATATAAAAAGATTCTGGAATACATTTATTTTGCAGTAGGTATAAAAAAGAGACTCCTACTGCATCTACAGTAAAAGTCTCGCTATTTAATCACTTTCCGAGTTATTGAATATCAATAGCTGTACTGACGAAGAAGTGAACACGGTTGGCTAGCTACTCCCTTTTATTTTTCCAGTTTATCAAATCTCTTTCTTTTCGTCAATATTTTTGTTTCTCCTAGTTCCTTATTTCCAGATATTCTTATCTTCATTACACTTCTTTAGTATATCCAACTCCTCCTGATCATACGGAGTAAAATCTGCATGATACAAATCATGCATCCATACGGAAGTATCTACAGACGGATATTCTTTAATAAAATCCCATGCAATATGAAATTGTGTCTTTCCATTTACCAAACCGAAAAAATAACTTCCTATTTTTTTCTCTTTTTCCATAGCGGCAGGTGCGTCTGAATCAGACTTTGAAATGGGCGATGCATCCATTCTGTATTAATCAGCGGACGATTAAACTGTTTCAAAAACTTTACCATTCTTCGTGCATGCGTATAATCACCATAAAAATGAAATGTAATAATGTCCGAGAGTTCTATGTTTTCCCGATCCACCCCACCTCACCATAGAAAACATGGGTTGTTTAGCCATTCATAATAGTTTCCCTTTACCTGCGCTCCCCACATTTCTATTGTCAATGGTTGCTTTACGTCTTCCTCCCTTAACCATCCTATTACTTTTTTAGCCATCGGAAGTGATTTTTTCTCCTCTTCCTGAATTTCCCAGTTCATTCCAGATATTCCAAATGATAACCCTGTCATCCTGACCATAACGTTTTGCCAGTTCTCTTACATATTTCTCAATTTCAGGTGTCATCTCTTCATCATCTGTAATACTATAACCTACCGTGATCCCTGTCTGTGTTTCTTCGTCAAAAGAATTATCACTGGTTCCCCCCAAAAAAGCCCTCCACAGGTTCCGGTTGTGGTCCCGGAACTGGTTCTTTGTAAAATTGTTTTGCAACGGTACAATCATTGAATAAAACCGGCATGATTGTCATATGATAAAAATCCAGCAGTGAAATAAACTCCTCCAGATTTTTTCATAAAACTATCGTGCTGCTGTCTCCATAATTCAAACGGCAAAAACAGGCGCACACTGTTTAATCCAAGTGAAGCCGCTAATGAAATTTCTTTTGCTGCCTCCTGAAACGCATTTTTATGATCATACTCCTGCAGCAGTGCATAAACGCCGCCTGCCGGTGTACTTGGCACAAAATTGAATCCGGAAATCCACTCATGTTCACGGAACCAACTCCATATCTCTTGTTCTGTCCACTTTCTGTTCATACTCCTGTTCCTCCACACTTCAAAATGATCGTCCTACGGTTTCAAACTTTCTGTTGCTCATTCCTTTACAGATCCCAAGGTGATTTCTGACACAAAGTATCTCTGCAAAAATGGATAAATGATTAAAATCGGAGCGGTAGAAATAACTATTTTGGATCCATTGAAGGTTCTTTATGACATTCTCCCTGCCAGCTGTTCTGTAGACAGTCCTGATTGAGACATATCGGAAATACAAATAACCAGTGACTAAATATAGGTCTGCAGTGGAAATTTTTCCGGCGTATCAATCAAAATCATTCCGTCAAAAAAGCTATTCCAGTGATTCACAATACAAAAAAGGGTAACTGCTGCAAGTGCCGGCTTCGACAACGGAATCAACATCTGTACAAGTTGTCGCGCTAATAACTGCACTCAAAGCCCTTTCCAAGATAAATTCAAAAAGAGAATTTCTATGAATTAAGGGAATTGCGCTTTCTTTGCGCATGATTTCAGTCATTTATACACAGTAAGCACAAAAACAATACTCTGCTACTTATTTTAAGCCGCATACCTCTTCAGCTCTTTCGCTACTTCATCCATATTTTTTTCTCCGTAAATAGTCAGCTTTGCCTTTTTACGAACTGCCATGCCAAGCACTCCTAAAATAGATTTCGCATCTACCATACAGTGTCCATAAGATAAATCTGCCTCGTACGGTACTTTCGACACAGTGGAAACAAAATTGATAGCATCTTCTGGTGTATTTAAATAAATGTTCATGTTTTTCATAGCACATCACTCCTTGCTTTTTCTTACTCTTATTTCCTTGTATTTCTTTTCTCTTTTTTAATATGCAATCATCGGAATTGAATCTGCTTTTTCTTCGCATGGCTCCTTCTGTCCGTCTGCGACTTCGTAGATTTCGCTGCTGCATAGCTTAATCTGTTCCATCATATCCGGGTATGGCTGTGAGCAGATGTCAAACAGGCCGATGTTATAGTTTTCTCCGTCAAAACGTCCCAGCACAAACTGATCATAGCACTGAAAATAATGACAGCCAACACCGTTTGGATGAGCCGCAGCTTTTTCACAGTAATGGCGGTAGGCAATTCCACGATCTCTCTGTGAAAGTACGCCTTCCAGACCAGTTGCCGGAAGTCCTGCGTCGAGCGCTCCAAAATGGAACTCTCCGATCATCACCGGCAGATCCACACCAAGGTCTACAATGTTCTGAATCGCGCTCGTCGGGTCAACCGCGTAGCAATTGATCGAAAAGACATCGAAATTCTCCCATCCTTCTACGAGATCCGGATCAGAAATCCAGGCCCAGCGCATACCGAGGATCATATGGTTTTGATCGACTGCTCTGCAGGCACGGGCCGGAATTTCCACATAGCGCCGCAGCATGTCTCTTGAAAATGCCCGCATATCTTCTTTTGCCGCATCAGACCGTTTGGAAATCTCTTTCTGCGGGCGGTACAGATCGGCGAAGCTTACAAAATCGGTGTTCCATGCCTTGTTTAAAGCATCGATGGACTGATATTTTTCTTCCATCCGCGCAATCAGCTTTTCTTTGCAGCTGGTGCGCGCCGGATTGTACAGAGTCTCATCTGCCAGTACCAGATTGTCAACGAATGCCCAGCTCGGCTCATTCCGCAGGAAATAACCGATCATCCACGGATCGTTGGCACGCGGTGCTAATTCCTGTGCATTTTTCTTTGCCGTCTCTTCGTATTCCTCATTGAACACATCCGGGAAATCACGGAAAATGTTCTGCTTTGTTGTTGGGAATTCCGGAAGTGATGTTACATAAGGAATTTCCGTTGTTCCGAACAGCTCATCGCTACTCCAGTTGCCAAGGGTATTCATTCCGTGGGCTTTCAGCTGTCCAACAATCATTGGTCGCCAGTTTTCTTTCCATTTTTCTCCCCAGACGCGGTACAGATTTGCTTTAGAATACGAAAAGCTCTTAAAATTCCGTCTTCTTCCGGGGATCACATGCTGGGATTGAAAAAACACTCCGTAGTCACTATCGTCTTCGGACGGCAGCCAGTCGAGATTTTTTTCCAGACCATCGATCCGACAGTCAATTTCAGGGCCGACACAGTCCGGACCAATGCTTAAGAATGCATAGCCAAGCGGATCAACCAGCCACCACTTGCCGTTGTCTTCTTTGATCCTTGAAAAGAAACCGGTTCCCTCCGTCAGTTTTTTGCGCGTCCAACCACCGTATTTTGACCAGTCCGCAAACGGGAACGGTTTTCCCTGTTCCGCAAGCTGGCAATTCATTTTCTCTTTTAATTCCTCTTCCGAATGAATTTTTTCTTTCCATTCTTTCCGCTTGTTCTGTCCGAAGGCATCTACCAGCTTTTCATCCGTCAGATTCACCTCCGGCGCTTCTTTTACGAAGTCCAGATCTGTCAACACAATCTTCTGATTATGAAACGCCTGCAAAGAAGAAAGTTCTACTCTGGTGATCTCTTCCTGCGCAATTCTTCGTCCGTGACACACAATTTTTAAATCGCCCGCCAGGTTTTCCGGGAACAGAACGTTGCCTTCAAACCATGTGCGGTCAATGCACATCTGTGTTTCCAACTTCGGCAGAATACCAAATCGGATGTTCATGACCGGCTCCGCCGGATCCTCTCCGTAAATGAGAAGATTCATGGAAACACTATGTTCCTCCAGTACTTTTACTTTAAATATAAAATATCGTTCTTTTCTGGAAAGGAACTCCGGGATCAAAATGCCGGCTCCCTCTTTGTCCAGCTCCAGCAGCGCACCTCTGTCGTTTGTCTCCAGAATTTTTGCGCCGTTTGTCAGTCTGTCTTTCCCAATACAAAAACTCATTTTTCCGTCCCTCTCTTTCCGGTTAATCTTCTATATCTGAATCACTTTTCACGCAGCCAGGCAGCAAGTGTTTTACTACTGCCTGAACTGTCATCGCTACATTGTTTTACCTTCATTTTAGAACCCGCGTACTTTTTTTCTACACCGAAATTTTAAGATTCTGTCCACTCTTTTAAGGTATTTAAAATTTTTCTCACATCTCCCATGTTACTGCTGCATTGCGGTCGCAGACAAGATTTTCTCCTTCTACTTTCAGTTCCGCCACCTGTACAACCGCTTTATTTCGATCGCGCTCCGTAAAACGTGCTTTCTCTTCGTCTGTAAAGTCGCCTTCATTTTCACCGGCATACGGATGACAGAAATAAAAGATAAACGCTCTTCCATCCTTCACGAGAACATCCGCGTGATGTCCCATTCCGGTGTCCATCGCTCTTGTGCCGGATTCCCGTAAAATATCCTCACACCGTGTCCAGTGCGTATAATCTTCCGATGTATAAACTGCAAGCCCGTTCCAGAAATCCGAAATCATCCAGATTTTTCCGCCGAGTTCAAACACATTCGGTCCTTCCTGACCGCAGTCCGCAACCTCTTCTCCAACTGCATCCCAATGATACAAATCGTAGCTGACTGCTGCGTATGTCCTGCTTTCCTTGTCCTCGTCCTTGTACCACATCTTGTATGTATGCGGTGCAATTTCATAAACGCAGGCATCAATCACGCGCTCGGAATCGAGATCAACCCGTCCTTCAAATCTCCAGTCCCAGAGGTTTGTCGAAGTATAATGCAGCATCCATCTCGGATACTCCCAATCGTTTGGAATGCCGGTGATGTAGGAGACATACATGTGATACAAACCCTCTGCCTCGATGATCTCCGGTGCCCAGAACGTATTGTGTCCCGGCTCAATATCAAGTCCCTCAAGTGTTCCGCGGTACAGCCATTTTGTGCCATCCCGGCTTGTTGCAACGCCAAGGGCTGTTCCATGCACCCAGGACACACCGATCGGAACATCCGTGGCACGGCGCTGGGTGTAAAGCAGGTACCACTGTTCTTCTTTTTCATTCCAGATGACCGTCGGATCGGTTGGGCAGTCGTAAATCGGATCCCGGAATAACGGGGATGGTAATGTGACTTTTTGTTTCTGCTCTGCTTTTATGTTCATTGTTTTGTTTCTCCCTTTCACGTTCAAAATTCCTTCTGATTTATGGATTTCCGGAAAACTGTCATCCAAACTCTTCTGTTTGTTTCTATTTTAAAAGTTTCACTCTCTTTTGGGTATGGAATATTTTCATCTGTTTTTGTCAATTTTTCAGCACCTATGGCAACGTTCCGCAAGTTCGCGTGCAGGCACGGACTTCGAATCGCTGACCGCCGAAAAAAAGAATCCCGCTGGCATACCACAGATACAGCGGCAACCAAGCGGGCTTTTCAAATGATCACAGACCAGTCGATCAGCCTTTTACGCTTCCGACCATCACACCTTTTTCGAAGAATTTCTGTGCAAACGGATACACAATAATCAGTGGCAATGCTGACAGAACCATGCAGGCAAGCTCAATGGTTTTGTAGTTTGCCGCAGAATTTGACATGGTTGTCAGGACACTCGATGCGCCGGCACTCATGGTCTCCCCAAGAGATGCTGCAGAAGCACTTGCCTTGGTAATCGAGAGCATATAATACGACAGTGTCTGAATATCTGCAGACTTTGTATAATACAACGTCTGGGTATAATCGTTCCATGTTCCGACTGCGGTAAAAATACCCAGTGCAGAAATAACCGGTTTGGACAATGGAAGAACCATTTTAAAGAAAATGGTATATTCTCCTGCTCCGTCAATTTTTGCCGATTCAATCGCACGGTAGGCATATCCTTCCCGATTTACATCCGATGAAATCAGGGTTTCGCTGCAGTTGCGGAAAAAACCGAATAATGCAGCTCTTTCATGTCTGGATTTCATCCCCTTCCTCTGACGGTCAGAAATCCTCCGGCAGAAAACGCATTCCGTGGTAAACGATTGGATTGGTAGAAATTCCATGCGCCCATGCAACCTGTCTTTCCTGTATTCCTACAGATATTTTCCAAATCAGTTTCCTCACAATATTCCATCACCAGTTCCCCGTTTTCCACCTTCAGTGGATATGCCACATACCCCGATTCGAAGTAATTTTCCGCATTCCAGCGGTCTCCGATGTAGAGGAGCTGTCCGTTTAAGTTCAGCAGAAATGCTGCCTGGCTCTGGTAGGTAGTTTCGTCGCCAATTTTTTTCAACATGCCCCAGTCGCCTTCCATACTGTCTGCTACGGCGTATTTTCCCTGGTTCGGCGCCCAGCCGGTGCAGAAGGAGGTGATCATGTAGTATTTTTCTTCGCTTTTGATGACTGACGGTGCCTCGCGGTATTCGCCCTGCCATAGACGGTGGACGAGTTTTTTCGACGTTTAAATAGTCCTCACTTAGGCGGTATACGTGGAGATCCGCGTTATCGCGTGCTGCGGAAATGAAGTACGCGGTGCCGTCCTCTTCCTGGAACAGTGTGCAGTCTCGCGACATATAGCCATATGGATTGAAGTGACCATGGTATACAAAATCTCCGTCCGGTGTGTCGCACTCTGCGATTCCGATGGCAGCGTCTGTGTAATCTTTTCCGTTTTCAAAATGTACCCATAATACAAATTTCTCCATCTTTTTGTTGTAGAGCACCTTCGGCCGCTCCAGATTTACTTTTCCGCCAGTCTCGCTTATAAGCTGCAGTTTCGTTCGCACGCGGTACGGCTCCATTTTCGATTCCGTCGTCAGAATGTGGTTCCGAAATTCCCAGTTCCGCAGGTCTTTCGAACGGTAGCAGCTCACATAATAATTCTCTCTCCGGTCCTCACCGTACCAGTAAAAATAGCCGCCGTATGAAAGCATCCATCCTCCGTGCGCGTGAATCGGGTTTCCATCAATATCATTCCATAAGGTTCCGTTTTTAAACATCTTATCTCTCCTTTTCTTTTGCATCTGTAAACTGGATATTTCTGCAGTTTTTCATACAAATCGTACCGTGAATTTTTCCGCCGCGAAAAACGAAATTCGATATTTCAGGTCCCACCGTTTCGAATTCGGTCAGCTCAACGGCATTGCAGGGAACCATATTTCTCTCCGTCGTACGGTAAAAAAATAAAGATATTTTTTCTTTCATTCTGTTATCCTCTGTGCGTCCGCCGGTACTCATTCGGCGTCACGCCATATTTTTCTTTAAAAATTTTTGAAAAATACTGGCTCTTCTGATATCCTACGCTTTCCATGATTTCATGTACCCATCGATCTGTTCCGCTGAGCAGTTCTGCCGCTTTTTCCATCTTCACATCCGTAATATACGCGGAAAGATTTTTCCCTGTCTCTTCTTTAAATGTTTTTGACAGATACGCCGGATGCAGATGCGCCACTTCTCCTAAAATTTCCAGTGAGAGATCTTCGCCCACATGCTCTGCGATATACTTTTTCACGGCCGAAATACCGTCGTCTGGAAAACTTTCTTCTTTTTCGAAAAATTTTTCCATCACATGTTCCAGTGATATCTGGAAATCCTTTTTCAGGATAGGCTTTACGAGGTATTCTGTCACTCCATAGCGGAGCGCCTGCTGAGCATATTCAAATTCACTGTAGCCGGACAGAATAATTGTTTTCGTCGGATAATTTTTCTCGTCAATATACTTCACCAGATCCAGCCCTGACACGCGCGGCATGCGGATATCTGTCACCAGAAGTTCCGGCTTTTTCTGCTCAATCAGATCGCGCGCAATAGAGCCGCCCGACGCCGTCAGTACTTCTTCGAAGCCATAGCTTTTCCAGTCCACCAGTTTTTTGAGATACTCGGTCATATAGGACTCCATCGTCCACCAACAATTACTTTCATAGGTAATTCCCCCTATCTTTTTCTCTGTTGCTCCGGAACCTTTTGTTTTTTTCTCCGCAAAAACTCCAGATTCTCACAGCCTCTTTACAGTCTTTCTTTCCCGTCAATCACAAAGGAAACGCACAATCCCTTCCAAATACTTCCTCCAAACTGCAGGCTGCTCTGTTCCCCATAATAATTGACAAGCCGCTGATTTACATTCCAGAGGCCGACACCCTCTTTTTCATCGCGGTTTTTCCTTGCCAGCCGTTCTTTCAGTGCCGCAATCTGTTCCTCTGTCAGTCCATTCCCGTCGTCTGATATTTCGAAACAAATTTCGTCTTTTACTTTTGATACACCTTTACATAAATATGCTTTGCATTTTCCCGCTCCTCGATCGCATGCTCAATTGCATTTTCGATGATCGGCTGCAGAATCAGCGGTGGAATTTTACATGCAGCAAGTTCTGGATCGGATTCTATTTCATACTCGATTGTTTTTTCGCATCGCCATGATTTCCAGATACGACCGCGCATAGTCAATTTTCCTCCTGAATCGTCGTAATTGACTTTTTCCGTGTACAATAACGGTAATACTGCGACAGATGCACTGCCATCTCTGTCACGGCATCGGGATTGTCCGCCGCGGTGACAATGAAGGAAAGGCTGTTGTACAGAAAATGCGGGTTGATCTGAAGCTGCAACTGCCGCATTTCTGCTTCGTTTCGAAGTTCCTGTTCTTTTACCGTTGCCTCCAGCAATTCATGCGTGCGGCGCACCATATGGTTAAATTGACGAAATACATAGGCGAATTCATTTTTCGGCATTTTGTAAATCTGCACGGTCAAATCTCCCACTTCCACCTGTTTCAGTTTTTCAGTCAGCAGATTCATCTGCATCAAAATATTTTTTACAAACAGAGAAATGTAAATCATTCCAAAAATCAGAATTGCCCCGAGCATAATGCCTGAGATCGTCATAATATTCCGCACCTGCCGCATCATCTGCCTTGTCGGATAATAGGAAACCAGCTGCATTCCATTTTTTGTTTCATCTGAACGCACAATCTGATATTTCTGTTTTCCCACACGCACCTCGCAGACTTTTTCATTACTCTGTCGTATGATTCCTGCAATATTCTGCTCCACAGATTTCTGCGAAAGCACATTGATTTCTCCACCAAACATTAAAATACTGCCTCCCTGGTCCATTCCCGCAGCCATCTCCTTGATTTCATACAGAAAATCCTGATCCATTCGGAGCACCAGCCAGACCTCCTGATCTTCTCCCCTCCATTCCACAGTTCGTCTTCGCATATAAAAAATTTCCTGTTTATTGGCTGATTTCCACTGACTTTCCTTATTGTTTTCCCAGAAAGAATCCTCAAAATATCCCTGCCGCAGCGTGCTGATCTCCCGCCCGGATTTCGGCCAGTACAGCGTCATACCACTCATTCCGACCGTTCTTCCCTGACGTTCCTGAAAAAAGCTTTTCATTTTATTAATTTGCTGTACATATTCATAAACATCGTTGTTTTCAATTGCCGCATAGAGATTCTGCATATTTTCTCCATATAAAATACCATCTGCTTCAATTTCAATCTCTTTCCCCTTTTGTTCCAGAAGCGTTGCTGCATATTTTGTCTGAAGCTGTGCCGTCTGAATCAAAGATGCTTTCAAATTTGCCGTGCTCTGCCAGGACAGAAGCAGAAAGCTGGCAAGAATGATCAACAGAAAAACGGTAAAAATTCCAAAAATTGAACGTACTCTTTTCATATGCTTCCCCTCTCATTTTCTGCCCCTATTTTTATCTAAATTTTTCTGCTGACGCAAACCATTGTGAGATGCAAAGGCAGGGAATCGCCATGTTTTGACAACTCCCTGCTTTTTATTTTTGACTTTTCGGATCTTTTCGATCAGGCAGCTCTTATTTTACCGACTGATACCACTCATTAACCTCTTTTGTGATATCATCGCCGCCCTGTGCTTTCCAGTCTTCTACAAACTGATCAAATGCAGACGGATCTTCTTTTCCATAGATAATGTTTGTGTAAACCTGTTTCTCCATGGTCTGGAGCTGCTCCCATTTTTTCTTCATAGTATCGGTCGGAGCCGCATTGAACAGACTGGTCAGAAGTTCATCCTGATGCTCTGCTGCAATAACATAACCTTCTGCCATCGCCGGTGCGCTCTCAAAATACGATAATGCCGTTCTCTCAGCACCTGTTGTCGGTTCTTCCCCTGCCTGAAGCTTCAGATACATTTCTACGCTTTCACCAGGTGAATTTTTCAGTACAGTAGATTTTCCAGGCATAAATGGATCTGTCACCGGCGGATCAAATTTGGTTGTATCATACACAACTTCACCGTCTACAATATCGTAATCATAACCTTCCAGATAGCCATTCACAAAATCTCCTGTGCCGAATACAGCGTCATACAACCAATCATAATAAGTAAAGAAGGCTTCCATGTTGTTAAAAATTTTTGTTGAACATCAGCCAGCCATCGTGGATCTGTCCCATCTGATAAGTCGGCTCACCATTCTACCTGCAGAATATTCGGATATCCTTTTACACCGCATTTGGATCAGCAGAAGTAACATCTGCAACAGAGTTAATTGTCCACGGTCTTCCAACAAAGATACCTGCTTTTCCTTCGGTAAACTGTGTCATGGCATCCCACGCACCCGTTGCTGCAGCTTCCTGGAAAATCCAGCCATTTTTTATGCCATTCGGCCATACGGGTCAGTGCTTCTTTATTTTCCTCGTTGATGGAGCCATACTGCAAATTTCCATCTTCATCTTCCTGCCATACGCCCGGAATGAATTTCCCGGAATACGCAGAGAACACGTTGACCGGATCAGAAACCCATCCGGTATTGTAAATATCATTTCCGGAATAGGTGAATCCATACGTATCATCTTTGCCGTTTCCATCTGGGTCGTCTTCTGTAAACGCCTTGATGACAGCTTCAAACTCGTCCAGATTGGTCGGTGCCTGAAGCCCCAGATTGTCCAGCCAGTCCTGACGGATGACCATGATTTCTTCTGCATCCATGCACGGTGTGCAGGCAATTCCATACGTTTTTCCATCCTTCGTAACCGGATAGAAGGTTTCCGGATATTTATCATAGATCTCTTTCAGACGATCCGGCATATATTTTTCGATATCGTCATCAATTGCTTTGACCTGTCCGGATTCAATCATATCGGAAATCATCTGTGTTCCATAAACAGGAAATATATCGGGAAGTTTTTCAGAACCTGTCAGTGCCAGACGCAGCTTGGTGTCATAGTTGCTGGCATCTCCGCCGAGAAGCGTTGTTTCCATCTTTAATCCCAGTTTTTCCTCGGTCAGACGCGTCATCGGGTTATTGTTGATGTCCTCTCCATCACCATATCTTCCTGTGTTCTCGTCCAGCTGTTTTGCAATGGTAATTGTCAGTGTCGGCTCGTACTTTCCATCTGCATTTTTCGTTGCGGTTTCCTGCTGCGCAGATCCACCATCCTTGCCGCACCCACTCATCAACATCATTGCTGCCATTGCCGCTGATAAGATTACTGTACTCTGTTTTCTTTTCATGCCTCTTTTCCTCCATCATTTATTTTATAATGTTACAGTCACGTTTTTCAAACCGGTATTTTTTCAAGAAAAATCTCTCTCATAAAATTATTCTTTGACTGCTCCCATAACGATACCTTTTACGAAGTATTTCTGCAGGAACGGGTAAACCAGAAGAATCGGAAGCGCTCCGATAAATACCTGTGCCGCTTTAATGGTACGTTCCGACATAGCCAGCGCAGATGCCGGATCCAGCGACAGATCCTGATTGTTTCCCTGCACAACGATCACCTGCAGGAAGGATGCCAGCGGATAGTTTTCGTATCGGACATGTAAAGGATTCCGGTGAACCACTCGTTCCAGTAACCAACCATGATGAACAGTGCTACGGTTGCGAGACCTGCTTTGGAGAGCGGAAGGTAAAGTCTTTCGAAGTACGGTAAAGAAGCTCGCTCCGTCGATCAGTGCCGCCTCTTCGAGGGATTTCGGAATCGACTTGAAGAAGTTCATGATCAGAATCAGGTTGTAGCATCCGAACGCTCCCGGAAGAATGTAAACCAGGAAGTTGTTTTTCAGTCCTAAAGAAACATTGACCATGTAGCTTGGGATCAAACCGCCGCCGAACAGCATCGTGAATACGAAGACCACATGAGCGGTGTTCTGCCGCGGAATTCTTTGGAAAGTGCATAGCCTGCTGTCGTGATGACGAACATGCTGAGCAGTGTTCCAAATGAGGTTCGGAGGAATGCAATGATCATGGACCGGATGAAGTTATTGTTGTTAAAAGTTTTTACATAGGCCAGCGGTGTGAAATCGATGGGCCAGAAGGTAACGGCTCCGCTGTTTGCAGCACTCTTTCCGCTGAAAGAGATTGCCAGCAGGTTCCAGAGCGGAAGGATGCAAAGCAGTGCCATGGTTACCAGAAAAATCGTATTGCAGACAACGAATACTTTTCTGCTTGTCGATGTATGACGCATGTTTATGTCCTCCCTCTTAGAAAATTCGATATCCCGCTACCTTATAGGCGATGCGGTAAGAAGCAACAGTAAGCAGCAGACTGATTCCCGATTTGAACAGGCCGACGGCGGTACCAAAGCTGTACTGTCCATTGATCAGTGACTGACGGTAAACGTAGGTGTCGATGATATCACCGGTGCTGTAAGTCAGTGGGGAATACAGGTTGAAGATCTGGTCGAACCCGGCATTCAGGACGTTTCCAAGGCTTAACGTTGCCATGACGATGATCATCGGCATGATGCCCGGAAGTGTAATGTGCCATGTCTGTTTCCAGCGGTTAGCGCCGTCCATCTCGGCTGCCTCGTAGAGGCTCTGGTCAATGTTGGAGATGGCTGCCAGATAAACGATCATTCCAAATCCGAAGCCCTTCCACAGGTCGGACGCAACGACGATCTGTCGGAACATGCCCGCCTCGCCGAGGAAGAAAATCGGATCAATACCGAATTTCTGAAGTACCATGTTGACGATACCGTCGGTTCCGAGGATATCGCGGAGCATTCCGGCTACAGTAACCCAGGAAGGAAATGCGGCAGGTAAACCAGCGTCTGGATTCCTTTTTTCAGTCCTATGTTATGTACTTCATTCAGAAGCAGTGCCATGATAATCGGAACAATCAGTCCAGAATAATTTTGCTGACAGCGATGATCAGCGTATTGA
>ENA-OQJO01000061-OQJO01000061.1-human-gut-metagenome-genome-assembly--contig:-NODE-61-length-13761-cov-2.490465_pt1 | contig 13761 bp, 10 predicted proteins | sample MGYA00242613_ERZ504780 | MGnify/ENA primary metagenome ERZ504780 (study PRJEB26092, sample SAMD00036368) | human gut metagenome | host: Homo sapiens | study: EMG produced TPA metagenomics assembly of...
CCTCACGTTGGGGACTGCGCCTCGACCACGAGTATTTCGGACGGTACGCGATCTTCGCACTGCTCGCGTTGCTGCAGGGCACACTGGTTTGCCTGGGTGACATGTATTTCCTTGGCGTGCAGGCGAATCATGCGCTGCAGTTCCTTGCCGTGGGGTGGCTTGCCGCGCTCGTGTTCTCGAATATCGTGTATACGCTGACCGTGTCGTTCGGCGATATCGGCAAGGCCGTGGCCGTGGTGCTGCTGGTGATGCAGGTCGCCGGTTCGGGCGGTACGTTCCCTATCGAGACGCTGCCGAAGTTCTTCCAAATGCTCTACCCGTTCCTACCGTTCCCGCACGCCATCGATGCCATGCACGCCGCGATGGCCGGATCGTACGGCAATGAGTACCTGCTTGACATGGTGTATCTCGCCTTGTTCCTGATTCCTTCGCTGCTGCTGGGATTGGTGTTGCGCAAGCCGGTGATCCGGTTGAACAACTGGGTGAGCCGCAATCTGGAATCCACCAAGGTGATGTGACGATGCGGATTTGAACGGGCTGGTTTGAGCCGGTTTAGATCGGTTTCGGCTGGCACACATGGACACGTCATTGGCGACGCATCACCATCACCGCCAACGGCAACACACACCAAATACCAGCCGACAAAAACCTAAGCTAGCGTGGATGCGTAAGGGCATTGTCCTGCCCGGTCACTTCCCTTACGTACCGCTGCGCCATCCCGGCGCTCCTCTGCGCCGCCACTACCCCACATGTCGCCTCCTCACACACCAACAAGCGTCCGATTCTGCAGAATCGGACAATCAGCGGCGTCGCGCAAACCACACGTTGATCAGCGAGCCGACCACCACCAGCGCGACACCGATCCAGAATGGCATGCCCAACGCCACGCCCAATAGGAGCGTGCTGGAAGCAGTGGAGAACAGCGGCGTCGCATACGAACCGATCGCAAGCGTTTCCATACTGCCATGTAGCATGCCATACCCCCAGCACGCGTAGCCGCCAGCAATCGACGCGGCACATGCGAGCAGCGAAATATAGCCGCCGATGCCAGGCGCTACAGCTGGCAAACCGTCGCCCGAAACGAAATGGATAATCCACAGCACAACAGCAACGCAACAGAAGAAAATCGTCGTACCATCGTAACCATCGGACATCGATGGCGTCACGGTCGCGTAAATCGCCCAAATAAAGGCGCCTGCGAACGCGAGCGCGTACGGCAATGGATTGCTGGCGATATTGGCAACCGCTTCCTGCACGTCAAGGTTTTCACCGCCGACCGCCATTGCCACGCCGACGGTGGCTACGATTGCACCCGGCAGCGCTTCGGAGACCGAGCCGCGTTTGTGCGACACGGCGGCGGTCATCAGTACCAGCAGCGTCGGCCACAAATAATTGACGAGGCTGACTTCCACAGATTGCGCGTTCGTTGTGGCCAGACCGATCGACAGCGAGATCGACGCCTCGTATGCGATGAACATGAGTCCGCCTGCGACGAGGTACTTGCGTGGCGCTTGGCTAATCGGTTTCGGCCGTCGCACGATGAGCAGGAGCATGCCGCCGACAGTGTAGATGAGCGCCGAGCCGAGCGTGGCGCCGAACGATTCGGAAACGAGTCGCACGAGGCCGGCCATGAAGCCCCACAGGACGATTGCGAACAGGCCGATGAGTGTCGCCGCGTGTGATATGGCATGACCAAATAGGGGGGCACTGGGGCGTTCGCCTGCGGATTCGGCGGGAAGTTTCTGATCCGTATTCACGGATTCCAGCCTACCTGCCGCCCACCCCGCATGTCCGATTCCGGAGCAACGGACACTATTTGTTGGTTTACCGCCGCCTGGCCTCCTTAACCAATGGCACGATGATGCCCACGACGCCACACAGCACACCACCGATCGGCCACGGAACCCAGAACACCTTCATCCACGCGTCAACATCACTGCCCGCCATTCCAAGAAAAAGCATGAGCAACGCGACAACAGTCGCTAACAACATGATCACGCCACAAATTGCACCGGTAAGTCTGCTGTAAAATCTGTCCGACTCGCTCATCGTCGAGTGCGGCACGGAACGTCCCTCGCGCACGCTTTCCTCTTCGGCTTCACGATTGTATTTGTCCACATTCACTTTGTCATGCGTCATCCCGGACATAATGAAACAGAACACCGCCGCGGCCACGCAAGCCAGCAGAACGCTGTCCGGCCACCCCGCGTCTCCGTCGGCAACAAGCTCGTCACAGAACACTAGCACGCACACGCCCGCCAAAATCAGCACGGCACCAATCGCAACACCAATCGCCAATACGACCGACGCACGTGACTTGTCCTCATCCGTGTAAAAATCCTGCACATACGGGTGGCGACGGCGGAAATCGCCATGCATGATTCCGGCCGGTATCAGCAAAGCGAGACCGACAATCGCGCCAACCAACGTGCATACCGTGACCAGCACGTCGTTCACCGGCGACGGCCCCAAGACAGACCCCTCCGGCGAAAACAACATGCCAACCGCGACGCCGAGGATGATTGCGGCCACACCAATCGCAATAAGCCACGCAAAACGCCTCATATGACTGTCGTAGCCAACCACATCCTGCACGATATGTCGGGGCACGCTTTGCGGAATGTCCGTCCCATCTCGCGTGTCCGATTCTGGAGAAACGGACAATTGAACACCGGTTTTGGCACCTTGTGCGTCCGATTCACCAGAAACGGACGCACAAACATTCGGATTCGTATCCCTCACGTCCGATTCACCAGAATCGGACATTCCTGCGACCTGCGATGCCGCAAACCCGATTACCCCCGGAACCGCGCCAACAGCAGCGTCGGCCACCCCAACCGACGCGGCCACACCATCCGTATCAGCAGCCAAGTCCACGCGTCCTGCACCCCCACAGCCTGCCGACGCGTGCACGTCGCCCATGACCAAATCATCCAACGTCACGCCGAACATGTCGCAAAGCATCAGCAGCTTGTCCATTTCGGGGCATGCCTTCTCGGACTCCCATTTCGAAATTGCCTGCCGGGAAACGCCCAGCAGCATTGCCAGCTGTTCCTGCGTCATGTTGCGCGAACCGCGCAGATACTGCAGATTCTCTTTGAAACTCATGTCCGCCCTTTCGTCGAGTTTCCATATCGCCCCGACTTGCGATTATTGGCGATTGCCAAGCAACAGCTTGTCATAAGCGTCGCGTTCCACGCCACCATCTTTCGGTTGCATTGCGATTCGCAACCAAATTTTGCGACGCAACCGACAGTTGTGCGGCGCGAAGTTGACTTCACGGGTCTTTTACGGCAATAGAAAAACCCTTGGAATTCCAACGATTCCAAGGGTTTCGAATGGAGCGGATGACGGGAGTCGAACCCGCCTTTAAAGCTTGGGAAGCTTTCGTTCTACCGATGAACTACATCCGCAAGGTCGTGCCTTTGGGCACGAAACTTCAGTTTAGCACGCAACGGATGCGTATGCGGACACAGACCGACATGCGATACCAATTTTCCGCAATATCACGGATGACTCAACCACGCGGCCGCTGCGAATAGTCGCGAGAATATCTGCCAGCCGAGCCGCCCGAATCATGCGCGGATCCATACTGCGTTCCAAATTGCGGCCCACCGGCACCAGCCACCGCAGAACGTCCGCCTTGCCGAATATCCGCCGCCACAACGCCGCTCGTGGCATAGCCACCGGCCAAATATCCGGACTGCACGCCCTGCTGACGCATCTCCTGCCCCATCTGCATCAACCGGGCAATACGATCCTCAGTCGCCGGATGCGTGGAAAACAAGCGAGAAAAACCTTCCGCAGAAAACGGATTCGCAATCATCATCGCAGCAACCGACTGCGTACCAGCAGTCTTCTGCATCGGCATCGTCTCAGCGCCGTTCGAGATCTTATTCAATGCGGACGCGAGCGCCTCCGGATCTTCCGTAAGCATGGAACCATCTTCGTCGGCATCATATTCTCGCGTACGTGAAATCGCCATCTGAATAAGCGAAGCGGCGATTGGCGCAAGAATCGTGCTCAACAGCACACCCAGTAATCCAAGACCATTAGAGACGAGTCATTGCGATCATCGCGCGAATTGCCACCACCGAAATACATGAGCGAATATCCGAGATACGAAATGACCGTCGCCATTGCGGACGCGATCGCAGACGTCAGGATATCGTGATTGTACACGTGCATAAGCTCGTGCCCGAGCACTCCGCGAATCTCGCGTTCGTTCAGCATCCGTAGAATACCCTGCGTGCAGCAGACCGCCGCATGACGTTCATTGCGTCCTGTTGCGAACGCATTGGGACTCATGGTTGGGGCGATATAAATACGCGGCATCGGCTTGCCCGCCTTCGCCGACAGTTCGCGCACGATTTTGTACAGTACCGGCGCTTCCTGCTCACTGACTTCCTGCGCGCGCATGGATGCGATCGCGAGTTTGTCGGAAAACCAGTAGGATGCGAACGTTGAGCCAAGTCCGATGAGAATGTAGATACCAAGCGTGCGCTGGCTGCCACCAGTCGCCCACCAAATGAGCATGATGACACCCCACATCAACGCGAATAACAGCGTTGTCTTCAAGCCATTGCAATGGCCATGCACCTGCAATTTGCCGTTCATGGTCACCAGCGTAGAAACGGAGTCTGAGTTTTTGCTGGATATGCGCTGGAGACTGGGCTGCGGAAAAGGCTAGGGGGCAGTTGCGGAAGTTCGCATGCTCAGCTTCTCCCCGGATGTCCGATTCTGGAGAAACGGACATCCGATGCATGCCAAGAGGCCTTTGGGTGACCGAATCGGGAGAATCGGACAAGTAGCAAGTCCTTCGTCCACATCACATGTCCAATTCACCAGAAACAGACATACAGAACATGTTTCGGACACTCCAGATGTCCGATTCACCAGAAACAGACAAGCACAGGATAAAAAACGTCTTGGGTGACCGATTCTCCAGAATCGGACATCCAAGACGCATGATAGAAACCTGGGACCTATCAGATCAGATCCCAAACACCCACCTTAAGCGTGAGCCAGGGCGCGCATCTGCTCCGGATCGATGACCTTCTTGTGCTCACGGCCTTCCTTCGCACCCTCGGCACGTTCGAACGCATCGATCTTCTTCCAGCCAGCGAAGTCGATCGGCTTGACACCGCGCGATTCCAGCAGCCGGTCGATGGACTCCGGATCACGATCGGCAGCCACACGACCGCCTTCAGCAGCCTTCGACAAATCCTCCAGCATATTGGTCACGATCAGCAGTGCGTCGGACTTGGTGGAGCCGATCAGGCCAACCGGACCACGCTTCGCCCAACCGGTCGCATACAGACGCTCGCGCACTTCATCCGTGGCTTCAGCGGCCGTAGTGATACGACCGTCACCGTTCGCGTTCGCCAAGTGCGCATGACGCTCGTCGTACGCAATGCCCGGCGCGGTGGCCGGTTTGTAACCGATCGCATGGTACACAGCCTGCACCGGATACTCTTCGAATTCGCCGGTACGGCTCATCTTGCCGTCCGCCGATGTCTCGGTCTTTTCCACACGGATGCCAACGACCTTGCCGTCCTCACCCAACACTTCGACCGGAGCGGAATTGAAGTGCACGTAATATTTGCGGTCAGCCGGATTACCCTCATAATCCACGTCACCGTCATCTTCCATGTCTTCCGCCATCTCACGAATCGTGAACAGCTCTTCGACCATCTGACGAGTCAGCTTGTCTTTGCCGGCCTCTTCAATCGTGTCTTCATCCAAATCGAAATCGTCTTCGTTGATGATCAGCTGCACTCCCGGCAGCTTCTCCATCTCACGCAATTCCTGCACGGAGAACTTGGCCTGCGCCACACCGCGACGGATGAACAAGTGAAGCACACGCGCCTTGTTGGACTTGATGCCCTCATATACGTTGTCCGGAATGTCGGTGCGCTCCTTCAGATCATCGGCATTGCGCATGAGCTCGCGAGCCACGTCCATGGCCACGTTGCCACCGCCGATCACGGCGACTTCCTCAGCTTCAAGCGGCCATTCGCGAGCGCCGGTCGGATAACCGTCGTACCATTCCACGAACTTGGCTGCGCCGTATACGCCGTCCAGATCGGCGCCCGGCAGTCCGAGCGGCTTGTCTTCGACGGCACCGGTGGCGAACAGCACGGCATCGTAACGTTCGAGCAGTTCGTCGAGCGTCACGTCCTTGCCGAATTCCACGTCGCAGTACAGGTGGATGTCCGGATTGTCGAGCGTCTTTTCGAGTGCCGACGCGATGAATTTGATGGACGGATGATCGGGGGCCACGCCGTAGCGCACCAGACCGAACGGCACCGGCAGCTTTTCGAACAGGTCGATTCGGGCGGCAGTGCCGAGGCCGAGCTCCTCGCCGAGCTTCTTCAACTGGCGCAGGAAAATGTCAGAGGAGTAGACGCCTGCAGGGCCGGCGCCGATTACAGCAATACGAAGTTCATGAGTTTCAGTCACGCGCTCTAGCCTAATGCATTCCCTGCATTTGCGACAGGGGTGCTTATGCACTTTCTTACGACTTCTTCGCCTTGTTTTCTTCTGGTTTCACCCTTTGGATTTCTGGGCACGTCCCATTCGTAGCTTTTTCTGTCTCTTGGATGTCCGATTCTCCAGAATCAGACATTCGAGATATCAAAACACTCATCTGTTTGTCCGATTCTGCAGAATCGGACAACCTGGCGTTGGAAGAGGGGCACGGACCGTGGCCACTGACGCACTATGAGCGGAATGTCAACAAACGGTAAAGAGCCGTCCATATAATGTATGCGGCGTTCACACAGGGGTAGCAATTATGACGTCGGTGCGGCCAGCTTTCGCGAAACCGCTTCGCCGGAACAGCTTCACGGAACGACTTTCGTACAATAGTTCCGTCGGAAAATTGCGACGCTACAGTCGAAATAAATAAAAGAAAACCAGAGGAAATAGAGAAAAGAACTATTACTATGAGTAATTCCAATACCTCGCCAAGCGCGACGCAGCAGTCGTCTGCGCAGAAGCAGGATAAAAGTGACGCGGGCTATGCGAAGGATTTGAAGCCGCGTCATATTCAGATGATCGCGATTGGCGGTTCTATTGGCACCGGCCTGTTTTTGGGCGCTGGTGGCCGTCTTGCGCAGGGTGGCGCAGGTCTTGCGATCGCATACGCGGTGTGCGGTATTTTCGCGTTCCTGATGGTTCGCGCGTTGGGTGAGCTTGCGATTCGCCGTCCATCGTCGGGCGCGTTCGTATCGTATGCCCGCGAATTCTTGGGTGAGAAGGGCGCATATGTGACCGGCTGGCTGTTCTTCTTGGACTGGTCCGTTACGGTTATGGCTGATATCACCGCTGTTGCCGTGTATTTCCACTATTGGAAGGCGTTCCAGGGGGTGCCGCAATGGCTGATCGCCTTGTGCGCGCTGGCATTGGTATTTGTGCTGAATCTGCTGAGTGTGAAGATGTTCGGCGAGGCGGAATTCTGGTTTGCCGCCATTAAGGTGGCCACGATTATCGCGTTCATGGTTATTGCGATTTGGGCGATTGTTACGGGCGCTCCGGTTGGCGACGCGCACGCCGGTGTTGCGAATATCACCGACAATGGCGGTCTGTTCCCGAATGGTATCGCTCCGGTGTTCGCGCTGACGCTTGGCGTGGTGTTCGCATTCGGCGGCACTGAAATGGTTGGCGTGGCGGCCGGTGAGGCGAAGGATGCCGACAAGGTGCTGCCGAAGGCCATTAATTCGATGATTATTCGCATTTTCGTGTTCTATGTGGGTTCCGTGGTGCTTATGGCGCTGGTGCTGCCATACGCCGCCTACTCGTCGAATGAGTCCCCGTTCGTCACGTTCTTCTCCGGCATTGGCATTCCGCATGCCGGCGATGTGATTCAGGTTGTGGTGCTCACCGCGGCGCTTTCCTCCCTGAATGCTGGCCTGTATTCCACTGGTCGTACGTTGCGTTCGCTGGCTGTGGCCGGATCTGGTCCGAAGTTCGCCGCACGTATGAACAAGCATCATGTGCCGTATGGCGGCATTATCATCACGTCCGCACTTGGCCTGATCGGCGTGGTGATGAACGCGGTACTTCCTGCCGACGCGTTTGAAATCGTCATGAATCTGGCAGGTATTGGCATTGCCGGAACGTGGGCGGCCATTCTGGTCACGCATCTCGCGTTCCTAAAGAAGGTGAAGGCTGGCGAGGAGACTCGTCCTGACTATCGCATGCCGGGCGCTCCGTACACGAATTATATTTCGCTCATCTTCTTCGCGGTTGTTGTGCTGTCGAATCTCAACAGCGCTGCCGGCCGTTGGACGCTCGCCATGTTCGTGGTGGTGATCATCGCCATGGTTGCGGGCTGGTTCTACGTGCGCGGCCGCATCAACGGCGATCTGATGGACGAAATGCTCGACGACAATGGCAACGACGTGCCTGACGTGCTTGAAACCACGGAAGTGCCGGGCAAGTAGTCGCGAAATCGCAGTTCAGCTGGATTTGGCCGGATCTCACTAAATCAGGTCAGATCAGGTCGAATCCAGCCAAACTCATCCAACGTACGCCTGCACCAATCGCACGCAACAACGTACGGCAGGCGCACGTACAATCGCAAGTAATTCAAGTAATCGCAGAATCGCAAGCAAGTACTTATTAAGTACCAGGCAATCGTAAGAAGGTGGCAATGCGCATTCACATCACATATACCGGCGGCACTATCGGCATGATTGACTCGCCGAACGGCCTGATTCCGGGCGCCGACACTCGCGGATGGCTGTTCCGTCTGCTGGAGGACGCGCACATGGACGCGAGCCTGTTCACGTTCACCGAACTTGATCCTCTTATCGACTCGTCGAATGCGACTCCCGACAATTGGCAGACGATGGTCGACGATTTGCGTGCGCACCGCGATGATGCCGACGCGTTCGTGGTGTTGCATGGCACCGATACGATGAGCTATTCGAGCGCCGCGCTTGCGTATGCGTTGGCTGATTTTGGCAAGCCGGTGATTTTCACGGGTTCACAGCATCCGCTTGGCAAGATCGAGTCGGACGCCACTGCGAATGTCACGGGCGCGCTGAATGCCGCGATGAGCGGGCGATTCCACGGTGTGGGACTGTTTTTTGGACATCACCTGTTTGCGGGCAATCGTGTGAGCAAGTCGTCGAGCTGGGCATTTGAAGGTTTTTCGGCGCCTTCCGTCGGCCCGCTGGCACGCACTGGCACGCCATGGCATTGGTATGCGGGCGATTCCGCTGCGGTTGGCTGCGGTTGGACGTCGCCTCAGCCTTACTCTCGCCATGATGTTGCGGTGATCGATATGGCACCCGGCATTTCCGCGGCACGGTTGGAAGCGATGCTTACGCCGCGGCCGGAAGCGGTTTTGTTGCGTGCGTACGGCGTCGGCAATGTGCCAAGCGACGAGCCTGGACTGACTGACGTGATTGCCGACGTGCTGCATGATGGCGTTCCCGTTGTGATTGCATCGCAGTGCCAGCAGGCGGAAGTACTGCTCGGCCATTACGAGACGGGTGATGCGATCGCACGCGCCGGCGCAATTGGATCTGGCGATATGACGCTGGAAGCCACGTATGCGAAAATCATGTTCCTGCTGTCTCAAGGCGTGACCGGAGCCGACTTCGGCAAGTGGATGCACACATCGATCGCTGGAGAAATCTCCCCGAGCTCGCTGTAAACAATCCCAAAACTTCCGAATCTGCCTTATACATGCCTTATGTATGGCAGATTCCGAAGTTCGTCCGGAGCTATCTGCGTTATATATAGGCGAGATACGGGGTTTCGAGGCGCAATCAGGCTGATTCGCCACGGTCGAAAAGCACGGTGAGCGCCCACAGAATGCTGACAACATCAATCGCTTCCTGCATGAACGCGCCGACAACCACGGGAATCAGATTGAACGCGGCCGCGATCATGCCGATAATCGCAAGGCCGAGGCCGATCAGCACCGCCTGCAACATCACCTTTTTCGTGCGGCGCGCGATGGCGATGGCCCGCGGAACGGACGCAATGTCGTCATTCATGATGACCACTTGCGCAGATTCGGAAGCCGCGGTGGACGTGCCGTCGGTCATGGCCATGCCGATATCGGCAACCGCAAGTACGGGGCGTCGTTGACGCCGTCACCGACCATCATGGTGATTTGACGATTCTTGGATTCGCCGGTTACGCGTTGCTTGATGCGATTCCACAACGACAGCTTCTGGTGCTTGGATTCAGTGGCGCTCTTGACGGCGGCAACCTTGTCTTCAGGGAACAGTTCGGACTGCACGTCGTCGATACCGACTTCGTTTGCGATGATGCGGGCGGACGCAGCCTTGTCGCCGGTAAGCATGGACAGTTCCTTGACACCCAACTCGTGCAGGCGAGCCAAAGAACGCTTCGCATTCTCGCGAGGTACGTCACGAAGTACGATGCGGGCGGCAAGACGGCCGTCAATCGCCACGTATGCAGCCATTTCGTCAGGAGCGAGCGGGGCAAACAGCGAGTTTGCGGTTTCAGGCTTGCGAGCGGCGGATTGGGTTGCGACGGACGCGGAAGTAGAGGGCGCGGCTGCAGGCTGCGCATCGTCAGGCACCCCGTTCCTCACTCCCATAGTGTCCGATTCTGGAGAATCGGACAAGTAAACACACGTTTTAGCCCTCTGGATGTCCGTTTCTGGTGAATCGGACATCCGCAGCGCATTCTGAGTCTCCCGTTTGTCCGATTCGGCAGAATCGGACACGTAATACGTCGCATCCGGCATATGCAGCACCGGCATGAATCCGGATTCGTCAGCCGTCACGTATGCGAACCGCCCCACGCGCACCTGATGCCCGTTCACTTCGCCGGATATACCCTTGCCGGACTCCTCTACAATGTTCTTCACCACCGGATAGTCGCGCCCGTGCCCCGGCAAATCGCGCTCGACGCACAGCCTCTGCCCCGCCGCATACCGCGCATACAAATCATCCATAGCCTTGCGTCCGGCCGCCGCGATGCCTTTCGACAGAATGTGCACCGAATAGCCTTCCACCACGCTAGCCATCATGAGAATATGGTCCTCATTGAACGGCGAACTCGTCTCAAACGGCTTCTCCACACGTACGACCTGCGGCTGCTTGACGGTGAGCGTGCCGGTTTTGTCGAAGAAAATATGCGATACGCGACCTAGATTTTCCAGCACATCCTGCGCTTTGATCAGGATTCCCGCTTTGGCAAGTCGCCCGGTTCCAGCCACATATGCGACCGGCGCGGCAATCAACAGCGGACACGGCGTAGCAAGCACCAATACTTGCGCAAATCGCAGCGGCAATCCGGAAATCGCCCATGCAATCCCAGCAATCGCAAGCGAAAGCACGGTAAACGGCACTGCAAGCATATCCGCGGTCTTCACGACAGCGGGGCGCGACTCTTGCGCCGACGAGACCAGCTCCAGGATCTTCTGGTATTGCGAATCGTGCGCAAGTTGCGTGGCGCGCATGGTCAATGTTGTGGAGCCATTGACCGCACCGGACATCACGCGAGCGCCCGCATATACTTCGCGGGGAACGGGCTCGCCGTTGATGTTGCTTAGGTCCAACGTGGCCACGCCCGACAGCAGCTCACCGTCGACCGGCACCGTTTCGCCGGGCAACACCAGGATCACGTCGCCGAGCTGTACCTGATCAACGGGGACCGTTTCGAAACGCTCTCCAGCCGCATCATACGTCTGCGCGGCACCTTTTGTGTCCGTTTCTGGAGATTCAGACGCAAAAGCACGCTTTTCACCGTCTTGGTTGTCCGTTTCTCCAGAATCGGACACTCTGACAGTACGAAATCCGTCGGCGGTCACGTCGGCCGTATGCTCGCTGCCCGACGCGTGCACATCGCCCCCGCATACCGGGCAGCACGACCACGTGCGCGGTTCGCGGTGCCGCGTCGATCAGCGCGGTCAGGTTGCTTTCGGCCTTTGACTGCGCGAATTCCTCGATCGCCTCGCCGGACGAGATCATCAGCACCACGGCCCATGCGGCCCAATATTCCTGCACTGCGACCGTCGACGCAATCGCGACGACCGCCAGCAGATCGACGCCAACATGCCCGTGCCGCAGATCGTCGATCATGCCGCGTACCGTCACCACAATCGTGTACGCAACCAACGCGATCACAATCCACTGCCCAACGCCCGGATTGAACGCACTCAACCCGTCAACGCTGACTTGCGAAATCCACGAATCCCACGCAGCCTCGCCCCACGGCTTCCACTCCCCCAGCAATGCCAACGGAATCGCGGACAGAATGGTAATCGGCAGTAACGGAACCTGTTTGCACAGTCGCCAGCAAATATCGATGATTCTACGCATGAGAATCTCCTTACGCTCGTATCGGACGCCTTGTTAACCCATCGGCGCCTCGCCCGCGCGAGCCATCGATACACGGCGTAAAAAGATAATTTTCAGCATAGCAAATATTTGCGATTTTTGTGTCCGCAATACAGCAATAAGGGCTGTGCGATTGCTCACACAGCCCTTATTGCATTCTTCTTTTTGGCTTGCTTTTTGTTGATTTTCGCGGTTTTCGTTGTACTTGCGATTTCGTGGTGCCAGCCGCGTCTTCGCCGTCAGCCTATCGGGTGGCTTCCGTCCGTTCGCATGTCGCGAAACGTTTTAGCCAGCCCAACAGTCTTGACTTGCGCACCGCAACAACTTGCGTCCGTCAATTCACGCACCGCATCAACATCTCGCTTTACCACAGGCCGAACGGGTCGAACAGGCCGCCACCGTCACCGTAGCCGTTGCCGTCGCTCTGTCCATTTCCGTTGCCATTGCCGTCATTACCGTAACCGTTGCCATTGCCGTTCTGGCTCTGGCCATCATTGCCGTTGTTCCGCTGGTTCTGGCTGTTGGCGGAGTTCGTTTGGGATTCCTCCTGGTCGAGTGTCACGTCAAGCTCCATGGTGTTGCCGTCGCGCACGACCGTCAATGTCACCTTGTCGTTCATGGCGGAGGCGCGCACGTAGCCGAGCAGCGAATAGTTGTTGTTCACCGCCTTGCCGTTGAACGCCACGATGGAGTCGCCGGCCTTCACTCCGGCCTTGGCCGCCGGGCTGTTGTCGACCACGGACTGCACCTGCGTGCAACCGCGGGTCACGCCGTCCGCCTCAACCGTGGAGCTCTTGATGGTGACGCCGAGCGCCACATGCTGCACGGTGCCGTTGTCGATGATCTCGTTAGCCACACGCTTTACCAGGTTCGACGGAATGGCGAAGCCGATGCCGATGGATCCGGCGGTGCCGGAAGACGTTGTGGTGGATGCGATGGATGAGTTGATGCCAATCACCTGGCCGGCCGCATTGAAGGTCGGACCGCCGGAATTACCTGGGTTGACGGCCGCGTCAATCTGCACGGCGTTGGTGACGATGTCGTTGTTGTTGTCATCGGACACGGTCACCGGGCGGTTGAGCGCGGAAACGATGCCGACGGTTGCGGTGTCATCGTAGCCGAGCGGATTGCCGATGGCCATCACGGATTCACCCACGGCAAGATTGTCGGAATCGGCAAATTCCGCGGCTTTCAGATTGCTCGGCGGATTGTCGAGTTTGATTACGGCCAGATCGGTGGTGGTGTCGGTGCCGACGATTTGCGCTGAGTAGATGGTGCCGTTGGCGAGCGTCACTTGAATCTGCTTCGCGCCGGAAATCACATGGTTGTTGGTGACGATGTAGCCTTTGTCGCTGATGATTGCGCCGGAGCCTTTGGCGCTGCCGTCGCTGGTTGCCACGTCAATGGACACCACAGAATCGGACACTTC
>ENA-OQJO01000062-OQJO01000062.1-human-gut-metagenome-genome-assembly--contig:-NODE-62-length-13750-cov-2.216692_pt1 | contig 13750 bp, 16 predicted proteins | sample MGYA00242613_ERZ504780 | MGnify/ENA primary metagenome ERZ504780 (study PRJEB26092, sample SAMD00036368) | human gut metagenome | host: Homo sapiens | study: EMG produced TPA metagenomics assembly of...
AGTTGCACCAGCTGCGTGGACGCGTGGGCCGTGGAGGCACCGAATCGGGCGCGTTCCTTATTTCACGTGCGCCGGAAGGCAGCGATGCGGCCAAACGCCTTGACGTGATTGCCGGCACGTTGGACGGCGCCGAAATCGCACAGGCCGACCTTGAATTCCGCGGCGCGGGCGACGTGCTGGGCGACGCGCAATCCGGCGGCAAATCCGGACTGAAACTGCTGCGCGTGGTCAAAGACGTGAAGATCATCGAGGAAGCCAGAGCGGAAGCCGCGAAACTGGTGGCCGAAGACCCCACGTTGCAAGGGTACGTGCAGCTTGCCGGCGCGGTGCTCGACTTCACGCGCGGCAACGAGACGTTCCTGACCAGCAACTAGGCTCGATGGTTATGCGCGTAATTTCAGGACGATTCAAAGGCATGGCGTTGACCACGCCGAAGCCGGGCACCAGGCCAACCACCGACCGCACCAAGGAAGCGATATTCTCGCACCTCGATTCGTGGGGCGTGCTGGATGACGCACGTGTGCTCGACCTGTTCGCCGGAACCGGCGCGTTGGGCATCGAAGCGCTGAGCCGTGGCGCGCGCGAAACTGGTGGCGGTGGAATCGGCTGCACCGGCCGCCGCGCTGATCGCAAAGACGTTGACGGCGTTGAAGCACAACCGTTCCTGGGAGCCGGGCATGAGCGCCCGCGTGGTCAAGGCGCGTGCGGAAAAGTACGCGGCGGCCGCATCGGCGATTGCACCCATTCGGCGTGATCTTCATCGACCCGCCGTATGCGTTCGAAACCGAGGCGTGCAACCAGCTGCTGGCCGATTTGGCGGGCCGTGAGTCCGGCGAACTGACTGGCGAGGGCACGGTGATCGTGCTGGAACGCTCCACTCGTTCCGACGAGCCGACCGCGCCCGAAGGCTGGGATATCACCGACCGGCGTGATTACGGCGAAACCGCCGTGTATTACATCGAACCTGCCGAATCCGCCGAGCCGGCAGAGCCGGTTGAATCCGCGGACTGACGTCCGGGCTTTCCAAATAAAAACGTCGACGGTGGACCTGCATGCCCTCCGTCGACGTGAACAATCGTGCGTAATCAGCGCTGCCGTGGGTGCGCGCCGGAAACCTCCCAGCCCAACGCCATCAGCGTTTTGCGATCGGCCTTGTCAAGCTTGGAACAATCCAACGCCTCGATGAGATCCGGACGCAGCTCGTTGGTCTTCGCCAGCGCCTCATCGCGGCGGAAACGGTCGACCTTCGCGTGGTCGCCGGACAACAGGACGTCCGGAACCTTGATACCGCGCCAATCGGCCGGCTTCGTATACTGGCGGTGCTCCAGCAGGGCGTTCTCTCCCGTATACGATTCCTCCACGATCGAGGCCGCATTGCCCATGAAACCGGGCAGCAGACGGGTGATGGCCTCCAACATGACCGACACGGCCACCTCGCCGCCGTTCAGCACATAATCGCCGATCGAATATTCACGCACGTCGACGCCCTGCGCACGGTAATACTGCGGAATACGCGCGTCGTAGCCTTCGTAACGGCCGCAGCCGAACAGCAGATGGTTGGCGTGGCTCAGCTCCGTCGCGTCCTGCTGGGTGAACAGGGGGGCGGACGGATTCGGGAAGATCAGCACCGGACGGTCGGTCGCCGGAACGGTATCGGCATTTGCGGCGATTTCTGTCGCCGATTCCGCCGGTTCGGCCGCGTCCGCGGAAGCCGTGTCGTCTGCGTCTGCCGTGGAATCGCAAGTAACCGTGGTCGGCTCAAGATGCAGCAGCTCGTCGAGGCATTCGCTCCACACTTCCGGCTTCATCACCATGCCCGCGCCGCCGCCGACGGGAGTATCATCCACGGAATGGTGCACGTCGTGCGTCCAGTCGCGCAGGTTGTGCGCGGTGACTTCGACCAGGCCCTTCTCCTGCGCCTTGCCGAGCAGGCTCAGGTTGAGCACTTCGAAATATTCCGGGAATACGGACACGATATCGATCTTCATAATGTTCCACAATACCGGTACGCCTGCCAAGCGCGGCGCGTACGAAAAAGGCGCCGGCATAATCGCCAGCGCCTTTTTGAAAAAGCAGCGGATCAGAGCCCCGGAATGAGTCCGCCCGGCGGGTCGAGGGTCAGATATCCGCCCTCGAGGTCGATGTCCGGCACGAGCTCGTCCACGAACGGCACGAGCGCGCTGTTCTCGACCACCACGCCATCGGCGTCCTTGACGGGATTGGCCAGACGGATCTTGAGCAGCCACTGGGCCACTTCAATCACATCCACCACCTTGCCTACCACAGTGCCGGGCGCAAGCCCCAGCGTATTGCCCTCGGCAAGGCGCGCCTCAAGCCCGATCAGGTCCTCGGATACCACTCGTCCGCCTCAAGCATCTCCTCCGGATCGTCCGCTTCGCCATACAGCACCACGCCATTGGCGGCTTCGGACGCATCACGGTCGTCGATGCCTTCGAATTTGATGATCCAACGGTTTTTGAAGGTACGGGAGCTTTCCACCACATACTCTTCCTCGCCGTCCTTCGTATACAACACAGCACCGGGAGCGAACCGGTATTCCGGTTCGTCCGTAAAGATCTGCACGGTGACCTCGCCCTTGAGCCCCTGCGCACGCCCGATACGACAGACCCTCAGCAGCTCAAGCTGTTGAGGGTCGTCGGAATGCATATCACGCACCACGCTAGGATCTCACCTGCGCACGTCCATGATGTCGACGCGCACCTTGTGGTCGGACAGTGCCTGCACCACGGCGCGAATCGCATTTGCCGTGCGTCCGCTGCGTCCGATGACGCGACCGATGTCTTCCGGGTTGACGCGCACGCGAATGAGTTCGCCACGCGCGTTCTCATGGGACTTCACCGAAACGTCGTCGGGAAAATCGACGATGTTCTTAATCAGATGTTCCACAGCCTGGGCGAGCATGATCACTCAGCTTCCGCAGCCGGCTCTTCAGCCGGAGCTTCCTCGGTAGCGGCGGCTTCGGCTTCAGCCTTGGCCTTGGCGTCAGCTTCGGACTTTGCAGCCTTCAGCTTCTGAGCCTGAGCCTCAACGGCCTCAACGCGAGCGGCGGCATCCGGGCCAGCTTCAACGGTCTTCAGGGTGCCTTCAGCACCGTCAAGGCCCTTGAACTTCTGCCAGTCACCGGTGATCTTCAGCAGGTTCAGCACCTGCTCGGTCGGCTGAGCGCCAACGCCGAGCCAGTACTGAGCGCGCTCGGAATCGATAACGATGGTCGAAGGCTGGGTGTTCGGATTGTAGGTACCGATCTCTTCGATGGCGCGGCCATCACGCTTGGTACGGGAATCCATGATCACCACGCGGTAGAACGCGTAGAACTTCTTACCCATGCGCTTCAGACGAATCTTGGTTGCCAAAATGGCTCTCCTTGTATAACTAGGGGTGTGCGTTTCGTTTTCTGTGTGGGGCACGGAATCCGAAACCCACATGTTCCTCACGTCACGCGATAGTTAGAGGGCCTCGCGCGCGCGAATAACTTACCAAGTATAACCGTGGGGTACGGACGGATGGGTCTTAGGATGTTTCCCGCTCTATGCGACTTTCCGAATCCGTGCAAAACCGGGAAGTCGTTTGTCTGATTCTGCGGAAACGGTCAATTATGCGGCGAATGTGATGCCTTGAATGACCGAATCGGCAGAATCGGACATTTGCTGGCATTCGTGAGATGTTTGCGTGGGTCTACATGGCGAAATCGTCGGAATCAGGCAGGCTGGCTACACTTGGAGGTTCCGAGTTTGCGTATGTCCGTTCGGAGTGAACGGTTTGCATAGGGGGAGTTGCCTGAATGATTATCGCGCTTTGGATTGCGTTGATTATTTGCGTTGTATGGATTGCACTTGGCGAGATGCCGGCTGGTTGGGATGGCCATTTGCCGCTGCCGTACTTGATTGCGTTGATTCCGTTGCTGTGGATTCCGACGCTTGTGATCGCCGTCGCCGGTTTCGCGTTGCATGAGCCGGCTCTCGGGGGAGTCGCTGCGGTGGTCTGTCTTGCGTCGCTGCTGCGCAAAATCGCATATTGGATGGAAAATCTTAATTCTCCCAATACTGCGCAGAGGGTTGCCGAAAAACTTGCGGAAAAGCGTGAAACATCTCGTGAAACAGGCAATGAAGCTGTTACGGAATCCGCGAAACATGGCCGTTTCCGTGTGATGACGCTGAACTGCCGATTTGGTCGCGCCAACGCTGCGGCAATCGTCAGTGCGGTCAAAAAACATGATATTGCAGTACTTGCATTGCAGGAATTGACGGACGATCTGGTTGCGCAATTGGACGCTTCGGGATTGTCTGATTTGCTTCCGTACCGTCAGTTGGGGGAGAGCAAGGGAACGGACAATGGCGGATTCAACGGTGTGTGGATTCGTATTGAACCAAGCGACATGTCTCCGGTCACTGCGGTGATTCCCGCGGCCGACGTGCCGGGCGTGTGCTTCCCGATCGATTCGATGCGCGGCATCACGTTTGTTTCGGCACATCCGAAGTCTCCGATGCGCGGATGCAGGGAATGGTCCGCCGGCATCATCGGTTTGGGGGAGTTGGCGACCACTCAGAAGCAGGGCGACATCACCGTTGTGTTGGGTGATTTGAATTCCGGTACCGATCATCCAAGCTTCCGCAAGCTGCTGAATGCGGGCTTCAAGGATGCGGCCTTGTGCGAGGCGAAGGGCCGTCATGCCACGTTCCCATCATGGCTGCCGTGGCCGCGCATCATTCTCGACCATGTGCTTTTCACCAAGGGATTGGACGCTTCCGACGTGAGTTCGTTCTGCGTTGAAGGTAGCGATCATCTTGCGCTTGCTGCCACGTTGACGTTGAAGTAGTTGATGGCGATTATAAGGTAGTCGATTCAGCTGAAAACAGCTGATTGGAGTACGCAAAAAGGGGATGCGATTCGTCTTGAACCACATCCCCTTTTTATACGTTACCGTTTTCGCGTCGCTTGCTTTAGTGCAGCAAGCCGGACAGTCCGCCGCCAAAGTTCGGCGGCAGCTCACCGGCATCGCCCATCAAGTCTTGCAATCCGGCGGGAAGTGCAGGATTCTGCGGCTTCTTGGCAAAAGCGGAACCGCCGGAAGACTTACCGTCGGAGTTCTTGCCGGCAAGCTTGTCGCGCAATGCCTTCTCTTCAGCCTCGCGCTTCATCGGATTGCCGGACTTACCGCCCTTCTTCTTGCCCTTCTTGCCTTTACCCTTGCCTTTGCCCCCGCCCATGGCAGGGCCGCCAAAGCCAGGCATGCCAGCGCCGGCCTTGTTGCTCATACGCTTCATCATCTTCGCGGCCTGCTCGAAACGCTGCAACAGCGCGTTCACCTGCGAAACGGTCACGCCGGAACCGTAAGCGATACGAGCTCGACGAGAACCGTCAATAATCGAAGGATCACGACGTTCCGCAGGAGTCATCGAACGAATAATGGCCTCAGTACGATCGATTTCCCTCTCGTCGAACTGCTCAAGTTCTTTACGATGCGCGGCCATACCCGGAATCATGCCAAGCAGATTCTTCATCGGACCAAGCTTGCGCACCTGCTGCAGCTGATCGAGGAAATCATCCAAACCAAAGGAACCATCGGAAATCTTGATGGCGGCCTTACGAGCCTCTTCCTCGTCGAACTGCTTCTGCGCCTGCTCGATCAGGGTAAGAATATCGCCCATATCGAGAATGCGGGAAGCCATACGATCCGGGTGGAAAACCTCGAAATCCTTCAGACCTTCGCCAGTGGAAGCGAACAGAATCGGCTTGCCGGTAACGGAGGCGACCGAAAGCGCGGCACCGCCACGGGCGTCGCCGTCAAGCTTCGAAAGCACCACGCCGGTGAAGTCCACGCCCTCATCGAACGCCTTCGCCGTCTGCACGGCATCCTGACCGATCATCGCGTCGATTACGAACAGGATTTCGTTCGGCTGCACGGCGTCGCGAATATCGCGAGCCTGCTTCATGAGCTCTTCGTCAACGCCGAGACGGCCTGCGGTATCGATGATGACCGTGTCGTACAGCTTCTGCTTGGCCAGCGCAACAGCGTCACGCGCCACCTTCACCGGATCGCCGGTGGTCAGACCCGGGGAAGCAACGGCTTCGCCACCGTCGGACTGCACGCCCTTTTCCGGAGCGTACACGGGCACGCCTGCACGTTCGCCAACCACCTGCAGCTGCGTCACTGCGTTCGGACGCTGCAAATCGGCCGCGACCAACAGCGGAGTGTGGCCGGAATCCTTCAGCCAGTAGCCGAGTTTGCCTGCGAGGGTGGTTTTACCAGCACCCTGAAGACCGGCGAGCATGATGACGGTCGGCGGATTCTTCGCAAAATTCAGCGGTCGGTCAACGCCAGCGCCAAGCACGGCCGTCAACTCTTCGTTGACGATCTTCACGACCTGCTGGGCCGGATTCAGCGCCTGGGAAACCTCGGTGCCGAGCGCACGCTCGCGGATTCGGCCGGTGAAGGAACGCACCACGTCGAGCGCCACGTCGGCGTCGAGCAGCGCGCGGCGGATTTCGCGGATCGTACCATCGATATCAGCCTCGGAAAGCTTGCCTTTGCTCTTCAGATGCTTGAACGCATTCGAGAGCCTATCTGTCAAAGAACTAAATGCTGCCATAATGTCCCTCAGTCTAGCCGTCCCGCGGGAAATTTCGCATTCCAATTAATGGTGTTGATGATGTTCGGTTGATATTCGGTGAGATGCTTGATGCTATTTGCATGAGAAATGACAATCCCGTCTCTTCCAATAGGAGAAGACGGGATTATTGCTTATTAAGAGCGCTGCGGATTATTTGAGGGTCCAGGTGGGACCTTGGGGAGTGTCTTCGATGGCGATTCCGGCTGCGCCCAAGGCATCACGAATGGCGTCGGCGCGGGCGAAATCCTTGGCCTTGCGGGCTTCGGCACGCTCCTCCAACTGTTCGGAAACCAAACGGTCAAGCGCAGTATGCTCAGCGGAATCGGCACCGGCTCCGGCGGCGCCGCCGGCCGCACCCTCGCTTACCCACGGTTCCGCCAACGGATCCAAACCAAGCGTATCGAGCATCGCACGCACATTCACCAAAACAGCGCGAACTTCATCCTTCGCAACATCCGAATCAACACGATCGGCAAGCTTCGAAAGCAACGTGTTGCCAGAACGAATCGCCGTGAAAATCGCAGCGGAGGCGCCGGAAACATTAATATCGTCATTCATTGCGGCGACGAAATCAGCCGGCAGCTCATCGGCGGAAACCGAAACGATCTCCTCACGGGACGGCTGCCCGCCAACGGCGGCACCGGCACGTTCGATGAAATTCGACACACGATCGTACGCGGACTGAGCCTCGGTCAACGTCTGATCCGACCATTCCAACATGGAACGATACTGCACGGAACCAAGCGCGTAACGCACCACCCAAGCGGAATTTTCCGCCAAAACCGCCGGCACGGACAAGCCGTTGCCCAGCGACTTCGACATCTTCTCACCCTTGGCGGTAACCCATGCGGAATGCATCCAACGAGCCGCCGAATCGTAACCGGCGGCACGAGTCTGCGCCATTTCGTTCTCATGGTGCGGGAAACGCAAGTCCAGCCCGCCGCCATGAATGTCGAACATATCCTTCAAATAGCGGTGGCTCATCGCCGAGCATTCAATATGCCAACCCGGGCGACCCGTGCCGAACGGAGTATTCCAACGCGCGTCAAGCGGATCGGAATCCTTCGGAGCCTTCCACAATGCGAAATCACGCGGATCATGCTTGTCTTCCGACATGTCCGCAGGATCAACCGGATTGTACTTGTCGTTGCCCGTATTGTCGACAGACGGACCCATGGCATCGGCCACCTCGGAAGCGGCATCGGCCACAGCGGTCTGCTTCTGATGCGTCAACTCGCCATAATGAGGCCAGCTGGCAACGTCGAAATACACGTTGCCGGTCGGATTGCCGTTCTCATCAGTCACCACGTAGCCGTGGCCATTGTCGATGATCTGCTTGATCAGATCGATCATGTCGATCATGTGGCCGGTCGCACGCGGCTCATACGTAGGCGGCTCAACACCCAACGTGTTGTAAGCCTCAGTGAATTCGCGCTCGTAAATGTACGCGCGCTTCCACCACTGCTGACCGGCGGCCGCAGCCTTATCGAGAATCTTGTCGTCGATATCGGTGACGTTGCGCACGAACGTGACCTTGTAGCCCAAACGCTCGAACCAGCGGCGTACCACGTCAAACGCGACAGCCGCACGAATATGGCCGATATGCGGCGAGCTCTGCACGGTGGCGCCACACACGTACATGCCGACCTGACCAGGCTTGATCGGCGTGAAATTCGACACGGCGTGCGATGCGGTGTCGTACAGCTTCAGATCGGCAGCGGCGCTCGCCACTGCGTCAACTGCGGTTGCGACGCTAGAAATGTTGATATTCTGCGGTTCTTGCGTGTTCGTCATAACCACGAGAGTATTGCCAGAATCGGACATGCATGCGAGATGAAAATGAACGGCAAAACGGTTTTTGTTGGATTTGTGAACATCGTTTACGTAGGTGATGCAACAATAGAATGTATGACGCAATCGCAGGTGCTGATTTTGCAACACGTTCCGTGGGAGAGGACCGGGACGCATTTTAGACAGTCTGGATGATTTGGGACTGCAGTATCAAATCATCAATGTCGCCAAGCAGAAGAAACCGGATTTGCCTGATTTTGGCGAGGTTTCCGGCGTGGTGATCATGGGCGGCCCGATGGGTGCGCTCGACTACGACAAGTATCCGGGATTAAAGGCCGAGGCCAAGCTCGCGCGGGCTGCGGTCAGCGTTGGCAAGCCGGTGTTGGGCGTGTGCCTGGGACATCAGATCATCGCCACCGCGCTGGGGGCGAAGCTGAAGTCGGGAGAGGCGCCGGAAATCGGTTTTGCGCCGATTAAATGCATCGACAAGCATGATTATTTCTCGATGTGGAACAAAACCGTGGATGTGCTGCACTGGCATAACGACGTGGTGTCGTTGCCGGAGGGCGCGCAGCCATTGGCGCGATCCGCGAAGACCAAGGTGCAGGCGTTCCGTTTTGGTTCCGCTCTGGGCATGCAGTTCCACTTGGAGGTTACCCCTACTCTGTTGGAGGAGTGGCTTGACGAGTCAAGCATGGTCAAGGATCTCAAGGCTGCCGGCGGGTCGAAATCGCAGTTGCGCGAGGCGTTCGCCGAATATAATCCGCAGTTGCAGCCGCTTGCGGATCAGGTGTTTTCGAGTTTTGCCGCTCGTTGTAATTCGTATGGGCAGAATTTGGCTCAGGCGCAGCAGGGCTGATCGCCGAGTTGCGTGCGGCTCCGATTGCTGCGTAGCGCTGGTGGCGATTCGCAAGTTGCGGCATTGCCTGCAGGTTTGGGAGATGTTCCCGCTACATTGGTGACTTATGCCGACTTATGATTTGGGACTTGAACACGTTTCGCTTGCTTTTGCGACCAAGAATATTTTCAACGATGTAACGCAGGGTGTTTTTGAAGGCGACCGCATCGGCATCGTCGGTAAGAACGGCGACGGCAAGTCCACGTTGCTGCATTTGTTCAAAGGCACGCAGGAGCCGGATTCCGGTCGCGTGACCATTCGCGGCGGGCTTACGTTCGGCATGCTCGACCAGCGTGACCCGCTCGACGACAACGCCACCGTGCGCGAAGCTGCGCTCGAAGGCCGTGAAGACTACGAATGGGCTGCGGAAACCAAGTCGCGCGAAATCGTCGAAGCATTGCTTGGCGGCATCAGCTTGGAAGCGAAAATCGGTTCGCTTTCCGGCGGTCAGCGTCGCCGCGCCGATTTGGCACGCCTGTTGCTCAAGGATTGGGATATTCTCGCACTCGACGAGCCTACAAACCATTTGGATGTGGTGACCATTCACTGGCTGGCGGAACATTTGAAGAACCGTTGGCCGGCCGGATCCGGCGCGCTGCTGCTCGTCACCCATGACCGTTGGTTCCTCGACGAAGTGTGCGAATCCATGTGGGAGGTGCATGACGGCGAAATCGAGCCGTTTGAAGGCGGCTATTCCGCATACATGCTGCAGCGCGTGGAACGCGATCGCCAAGCCGACGTGCGTGAAACGAAACGTCGCAATCTGGCTCGTAAGGAACTTGCCTGGCTTACCCGCGGTGCCCGCGCCCGTTCCACCAAGCAGAAATTCCATGTGAAGGCCGCGCGTGAGCTCATCGCCGACGTGCCTCCGGTGCGCAATACGCTGGAATTGAAGCAAATGGCCACATCTCGCTTGGGCAAGCAGGTGGTTGACCTGATCGACGTGACGCAGATTTTCGAACATGTGCAAGGCGAGGCCGATATCGATCCTGACGTTGCCGACATGGAAGCGTCGGCGTCGCGCGTCGATGTGGTGCCGGCCATGTATGCCGAGCCGCAAGTGCATGGTTCCGTGGAAGTTGCCGTCGACGATCTGACTGATCCGCGATTGGTGGATGCCGGTGTTGCAGCGGCGCAAGTTGCTGCAGCTGCGAAAGAATCGCAAGAAATTCAGGAATCGCAAGAAAATAATACTGATGATTCTGCAGAAGAAATTACTTCTGCAGCGCAAAAAATTACTGTTACCGGTCGTAAGATTCTTGACGACGTGACATGGCTGATCGGGCCGGGCGATCGTTTCGGCATCGTCGGCGCGAACGGTGCCGGAAAATCGACGTTATTGAAGATTCTTGACGGCACGATCACCCCCACTGTAGGTCATGTGAATATCGGCAAAACCGTGAAATTCGCGGTGCTTTCACAGCGTCTCGACGAATTGGAGAAGCTCGGTAAATACAAGATCAAGGAAGTGCTGAGCCGTTACAAGCCGAGCTATATCGTGGACGGCAAGGAAACCACGCCGGGGCAGATGATGGAGCGTCTCGGATTCGAGTCGGCGCAGCTGATGACGCCGATCAAGGACCTATCGGGTGGTCAGAAGCGTCGTATGCAGTTGCTGCTGATCCTACTGGACGAGCCGAACGTGCTCATCATGGATGAGCCCGGCAATGATCTCGACACCGACATGCTCGCCGTGATGGAGGATCTGCTCGACACGTGGCCGGGCACGCTGATCGTCGTCAGCCACGACCGGTACCTGCTGGAGCGCGTCACCGATCAGCAGTTCGCGCTGATTGGCGGCAAAGTACGTCACTTGCCCGGCGGCGTGCAGGACTACCTCGATATGGTTGAGGCTATTAAGAACGGCAAGGGATTGCCGGCTGACACGCCTGGCTTCGCGGGCACCGGTAGCAGCTCGGCGAAGTCTGGTAAGGGTAAGGCGGCCGCCGTCAACGCTGCCGCATCTCTCCCTCAGTCCGCTTCGCGGATAGCTCCCTCGTCAGAGGGAGCCAATAACGGTGAGGACTCCACCTCGAAGCTCACCGGCAAGGCCTTCCACGAGGCATCCAAGCGCGTGAATGCCATCGAACGTAAGCTCGCTAAGCTTGAAGAGCAGAAGGCCGATCTCGAGGCGCAGATGGCCGCCCATGACCCGAGCGACTACGAGGGTCTCAACAAGCTCAATGAACAACTCACCGCCGTCAATACTGAAAGCGATGATCTCGAAGCCGAATGGCTCGAACTCTCCGAACAATTGGAGTAGCGGGAGAAACCGTAACGTTCACAAGGCCTCGGCAGTTTGCCGGGGCCTCCCGCTATGCAAACTCCCACGGATTAATCAATTCCACGTCGGTACCTTCGAAGTCCTTGATATTGCGCGTGGCTATGGCCGCATCCCAGGAACAGGCAATTGCCGCAATCATGGCGTCTTGAATACTGGTAGGTGTGCCCCTGTGTTCGCGTTCGACAAGGATATGGGCATAATCCGCAGCTGCCTGAGTGTCAAATGCGAACGTTCTGTCCTCTAATGTCATAAGCGCCAGCTTGACGGTCGTATCTGTGTACTTTCGTCGTTTGCCTTCAGGCATGCGACATATTCCGGCCAACAACTCGGGCGACGGTGATGGCGGTGGTTGCCAAATTGCTTGTATCTTGGTTCCTCAGCCAATTGGCAACGTGTTCGTCTGGCTGTTTCTTGATGATTTCGCTGATGACGTTGGTGTCCAGAATAATCATGGCCGATTCCTATTCAAAAGATACTGGCGGTCGGGAATCGGCGGAATTTCGCTCGGATAGTGGGAGTTCCCCCTTGTCGAGTCCCTCAAAATCCATGTTCTTCATGAATTCGCGGATCTCGTCATAGAAATTGGTCTTTCGCGTGATTCATGCGCCACCGTGCCAGCCAGCCATCTTCAAGAATGGATCGCACCTGAGATTCCATGGAGCGGTGTTTTTCTCAGCCACTTCTTTGAGCTGCTGAATCTGCTCATCGGGTATTTTTCGGATGGTCAATGTTGCCATGATGCACCTCCTTGTTGCTGTCATAATGCTAGCATGAGGTGCTGTCGTTTTGCTTGCAGTACGGGTGATGAGGTATGCACGCATGAAAAAAGGCGGATATGCATCATGCGCATCCGCCTTTTGAGCTTGGACTGGGTCTTCCCGCAGTCGCCGAATCAGCGCCCGGTAACCTCGGAACCGACGACCTTTTCGCTCAGGGCGCGCGGGCCGCGGGTCACGGCTACGGCACCGGAGCGCACCAGCTCAATCACACCGTAATGCTCCAAAAGCCCCAGCAGGGCGTCGATCTTGCCTTCGGCGCCGGTGGCCTCGATGGTCAGCGACTCCGGATTCACGTCCACCACGCGCACGCGGAACAGACGCACGATCTCCAGCACGTCGGAACGGTTGGACTCGTCGGCGGCCACCTTGATGAGCACCAACTCGCGCTCCACGGTGGTTTCCGGATCGAGGTCCACGATCTTCAGCACATGCAGCAGCTTGTTGAGCTGCTTGATGATCTGCTCAAGCGGCACTTCCTCCACGTCGGCCGTGACGGTGACGCGGGAAATGTCCGGACGTTCGGTGGGGGAGACGGACAGCGAGTTGATGTTGAACGCGCGGCGGGCGAACAGGCCGGCGATACGCGCCAGCACGCCCGGACGGTTCTCGACGAGCACGGACAGCGTATGACGCTTGGAACCCGGCTGGGATGCAGGATAATTTGCCATGATCGAAATGTCCTTCCTTACGCTCTACTCGTTCACTCGTTCTCGCCGGCGCGCTGCAGAGGCTTGACACCGGGCATGTAGGTGACGTTGTCGTTGGAGTCGCCGGCTGCGACCATCGGCCACACCATGGCGTCCTTCCACACGCGGAAGTCGATCAGCACCGGACGGTCGTTGATCTCGTTGGCCTTCTTGATGCATTCGATGGCCTCGTCCTTGGTGAACGCGCGCATGCCCACGCAGCCGTACGCTTCGGCAGCTTCACGAAGTCCGGCACATCCACGATATCCGGCGTATTCTCGCCGTCCAGCAGGTTCGTGGCGGAATAGTGATGCTCGTAGAACAGGGTCTGCCACTGGCGGACCATGCCGTACACGGAGTTGTTGAGCAGGGCGATCTTCACCGGCGCGTGGTCGAGGAACGCGGCCGCCAACTCTTCGGAAGTCATCTGGAAGGAGCCGTCGCCGTCGATGAGCCACACCGGCTTCTTGTCGTCGAATTCGCGGGCGGATCCGACGCGGGCGCCGATGGCCGCCGGCAAGCCGAAGCCCATCGTGCCCAGGCCGCCGGAGGACAGCCAGGAGTGGGGCTTGTTGAATTCGATGATCTGGGTGGCCCACATCTGATGCTGGCCCACGCCGGAAACCCAGATGGTGTCCGGATCGGCCATGTCGGACAGCTGCTTGACGACCCACTGCGGG
>ENA-OQJO01000064-OQJO01000064.1-human-gut-metagenome-genome-assembly--contig:-NODE-64-length-13651-cov-3.225451_pt1 | contig 13651 bp, 9 predicted proteins | sample MGYA00242613_ERZ504780 | MGnify/ENA primary metagenome ERZ504780 (study PRJEB26092, sample SAMD00036368) | human gut metagenome | host: Homo sapiens | study: EMG produced TPA metagenomics assembly of the...
CTGTGGGCAATTACCGTATGGCTGGTACATGAAAAGAAAAACTATTGGGTAACGCTTATTCCTGCTCTTTTCATGACGGCAGTATGTTCTACCTATATATTAATAGCTCCAGAAGGACTTGCCTTATCTGAAAGTATATCTTATCCTCTCGGTGCTGTTTGTGTGCTGATTGCAATAATCTGGTTTGCTGTCTGGTATAAGAAGGAGAAAAAACGTATTTAATTTTTACTATATCCTTTGGTCAAAGGATAGCAGAGTCTTGCAGCTACTGATTAAGGATGATATGTCATCTCATATAGTCAGTTGCGGCAAGACTTTTTTCTTTATATCGGCAAGGCTTTCTGACAGAGCTGGTGAATTGCTAAAAAGCCGTGGCAAAATATTATTTCATGGCGTTTTTTTGTTACTTTTGCGACAATCAATTCTTAAAATATATTTATGGTGAAGAAATTATTATTTGTATTTATTTTATTGATAAGTTGTATCAATGCACATGCTCAATTCGAAGAAGGAAAATGGTATCTGAATACTTCTCTTACCGGACTGAATCTCTCGCATAGCAAATACGAAGGAACTAACTTTGGTTTCCAGGTTGGTAGCGGAGCTTTTGTTGTCGACAACCTGATGGTGCTGGTTAATTTCAAGGGAGAGTATGTAGAACACGGTATGGATGAAACAAGTGTAGGAGCCGGAGCAAGATATTACTTGTCTAACTGTGGCTTGTATGGTGGATTAGGCCTGGCTTATAAACATTTGTCGAATAGTGTAAATCGTAAAGATCTTGTCTGTCTGACTCCGGAGCTGGGGTATGCATTTTTCTTGAATGGGACGATTACCGTAGAACCGGCTGTATATTATGACTTGAGTTTTTCGAACTGTTCGGAATACAGTAAGCTTGGTTTTAAGATAGGATTTGGTTTTTATTTCTGATTATATATCTAAATAGTGATGAAAAAAGTATTCATGTCACTCGCCTTGCTCGTTGGAGTTTCGGGGAGTGTATTTGCACAGAAAAAGGGTTTGATTATAAGTTTTATGGTCAGGTACGTACAGATTTGTTCTATAACACCCGGTCTAATTCGGAAACTGTAGACGGATTGTTTTATATGTACCCGCTGGATGAAAATCTGGATCCGAACGGACACGATTTGAATGGAGTAGGTAATGGTAATTTTTATACGTTATATACTCGTCTGGGGGTAGATGTTACAGGCCCGATGTTAGGTAAAGCCAAGACCTCGGCTAAAGTAGAAGTTGATTTCCGTGGTTCGGGTACTACTTATTCGTTGTTCCGTATTCGTCATGTCTACTTTAATCTGGATTGGGGCAAATCAGCGCTTCTGGTAGGACAGACCTGGCATCCGTTGTATGGTGATGTCGCTCCTGAAATATTGAATTTGAATATGGGTGCACCTTACCAACCGTTTAGCCGTGCTCCTCAGATTCGCTATCGTTTTACTTCTAATAATTTTATGCTTACTGCTGCTGCTATCTGGCAGTCGCAATACTTGTCTGTTGGTCCTAAAACTAATAAACCGGGAGAAACCTCTACCCAGAAAAGCCAGGAATTCATGAAAAAGAGCTGTGTTCCTGAATTTTATTTGGGGGTAGATTATAAACGTCCGGGACTGATAGCCGGAGCTGGATTGCATGTAAGTTCTATTACTCCTCGTACACAATCAGAAACTGAAGACGCGGTTTATTTCGTAAATGAACGTGTAACAGGTATCTCCGGAGAGGCTCATGTGAAGTATACAAAGGAGAACTGGCTGGTATCTGCCAAAACTGTATTGGGAACTAATCTGACTCAGACAAGTACTGTGGGAGGATATGGAATAACCAGTATCGATGAGGTGACGGGAAAACAGCAGTACTCTCCGTTGCGTACATCTTCTACATGGGTGAATGTGGCTTATGGAAAGAAATGGCGTCCGGCTTTGTTCTTTGGTTATCTGAAAAATCTGGGTGCAACCGAAGAAGTTCCTTATGGTACATTAGGAACAGGAACAACGCTCGACCAGTTGTTTACCGGTACAGCTGAACTTACTTATAATATTCCTCACTGGAAATTCGGGGCGGAGTATTCACTCTGTAATGCCTGGTATGGCGATGAATTTGATGCGAAAGCAAAAGCAATAAACTCTCATTCTATACTCAATCATCGTATAGTGCTGGTAGCTCTGTTTCAGTTTTAAAAAAAGAACGTGAATTTTTATATAAAACGTCCTGATGTTTTTGAAAAAAATTGCTCAATTTTTTTAGAAATATCAGGATGTTTTTTTATGCCTGTGAATCAGTTTCCATGTAAACGTACTATTTTATATGGAAAGATATACATTCAGCCTGTATATTTGCGTCTGTACTATTTGAATAATGAACAACTATTAAAAACACGATGAAGAAAAAATTCTATTGTCTATGTATGGGAATGTTACTGGGTATATCTTCGGTTGAGGCTAAAGTGACACTCCCTTCCATTATTTCCGACAATATGGTTCTGCAGGCACAGACCAAAGTCTGTATATGGGGTAAGGCTGCTCCAGGTGAAAATATTTCGGTTGCACCTTCCTGGAATGAAAAAAGCATTAGCACTACGGCTGGAAAAGACGGACGCTGGAGGGTATATATATCTACACCCAAAGCGTCAGACAATCACTCCCTGACAGTTAAAGGAGAAAATGTCATTACTATACGTAATGTATTGATCGGTGAAGTCTGGCTTTGTACAGGACAGTCTAACATGGAGTTTCCCGTAGCCCATGACCCGAAGGTGAAGTGGAAAACCGGTATGCTGGGTGAAGCGGAAGAAATGAAAGATGCAGATTATCCCGAAATACGTTTGTTTCATGTAGAGCATCAGCTGGCCCACGAAAAAGACAGGATGACTGTACTGGTAAATGGGTTGTCTGTTCTCCCGAAAATATACGTGACTTTTCGGCTGTAGGGTTTGTATTTGGAAAGAAACTGCATAACGAACTGGGAGTTCCTGTCGGGTTGATTCAGTCTACGTGGGGAGGTACACATGCTGAATCGTGGACTTCTATGGAAGTAATGAAAGATGATACTCTATATAGTGATGTCCTTCAGCAGTTTGCTTTGAAAAATGTGAAACGTAATAAAGACTATTGTAAAGTACCTTCTACGCTTTGGAACGGAATGATAGCTCCTATTGCCGGATATACGGTAAGAGGAAACATCTGGTATCAAGGAGAATCCAATTCTATTCGCGCTGAAAAGTATCAGCAGGTTTTCACCAATATGATAAATTCCTGGCGTGAACGGTGGGGGCAATTAGACATGCCTTTCTATTTTATGCAGATAGCTCCTCATTACAGACAGCCGGCCGAGATTCGCGAAGCACAGTTGAAGACCTGGCGCGAGAGCGGACTGAAAAATGTTGGAATGGCTGTTGTGGTAGATGCTGCCGATTCTACGGATATTCATCCGCGTAACAAACGTGTGGCAGGCGAGCGGCTGGCTGCATGGGCATTGGCAAAGCAGTATGAGAAAAAAGTGGCCTATTCGGGACCTGTGTATAAAAAGATGAAGATTGATGGGAGCAGAGTGATATTGAGCTTTGATTATACGGAAGGTGGCTTGAAAACCCTTGATGGAGGTGATGTAAAAGGACTTTTTCATATCCGGAGAAGATGAGCGTTTTATCCGGCACAGGCTGTTATAAAAGGAAATAAGCTGGAGCTTACTTCAGACAAAGTAATGCATCCCGTTGCAGTGAGATATGGTTGGGGAACTTTCTTCCGGGTAAATCTTTGTAACGGAGCAGGTATACCTGCAGTTCCTTTCCGTACAGATTGCTTTGCTCCTGAAAAGGCTTCGCGGAAGTTTGCCGATTCAGAGATGCGCCGTTTCCCTCAGGCATGGCAGCTGGATCATGGTAAACGTCTTTTCTTCGGGTATGCTCAGGGGGTAGGATGCTGTGCGATGCTTGACATGTGGAAAGCTACTGGTGATAAACGCTACTTCGATTATGTAGAAGAGTGGGGGGATACGATAATCAACGATAAAGGAGAAATATATAAGTATGATATGGCTACTTATAATCTCGATTTTATCAATCCGGGAAAAGTATTATTCGATCTTTATCGTGAAACACATGATGTTAAGTATAAGAAAGCGATGGACGTGTTGGTTAAGCAACTCGAACATCACCCTCGTACTTTAAAAGGTGGATTTTGGCATAAACTTGTCTATCAGCATCAGATGTGGCTGGATGGTTTGTATATGGCCTCTCCTTTTCTGGCTCAATACGGTGCGGAGTTCAATCGTCCGGATTTAATAGATGAGGCGGTGAAACAGTTCAGACTTTGTCATGAGTATACGTATGACGCTCGGACCGGATTGTATTATCATGCCTGGGATGAAAGTAAATCTCAACGTTGGGCTAATCCGGAAACGGGACATTCGCCTAATTTCTGGGGACGCAGCATTGGCTGGTGGTTTATGGCTCTTGTGGATGCTCTCGATTATATTCCTGAGAATCATCCGGGGCGGGCAGATATGATGGGTTGGATTCAGGGACTTGCTGAAACGCTTCCAAAGTATCAGGACAAGAATGGCTTGTGGTATCAGGTTATTGATCAGCCCAAACGGGAAGGCAATTTTCCAGAAGCTTCTGTAACGAGCCAGTGTATGTATGCATATGCCAAGGCGGTAAATAAGGGATACATTGACAAGAAGTATCGGGCGGTTGCAGAAAAGGCTTTTAAAGGATTGAATGACAAATTGATGCGTGAAAATGCGGATGGTACTTTAACCTTGACTCGCTGCTGTCAGGTAGGAGGTTTGGGAGGTAATCCTTACCGTGACGGAAGTTTTGAATATTATATAGGAGAAAAAATGCGTGATAACGACGCAAAGGCAATCGGTCCTTATATCATGGGATGTTTGCAATTAGGATATTAAAAGAATGAGTGAAAATGAAAAAGTATTTGTATTTTTATCTTGTATGTGGCTGGCTGTGAATGTGTTGTTGGCAGAGGAGCCATATAAATATGAGTATCTTTATAAAGATTTACCGTTTGAGATGCCTCGTGTTAAGGCTCCGGTTTTTCCGGATAATGAGGTTAACCTGAAAGATTTTGGGGCTGTTGGCGACGGTATGCATCTTTGTACTGAAGCATTTGCCAAGGCTATTGATGCTTTGGATAAAAAAGGAGGTGGAAAATTAACAGTTCCGGCTGGTGTATGGTTTACTGGTCCGATTGTTTTGAAAAGCAACATCAATTTGCATATAGAAAAAGGAGCTATTGTTTTGTTTTCTCCAGATGTCGATTTATATCCGTTGGTAGAAACGGTATTCGAAGGTTTGGATACCCGACGCTGCCAGTCGCCGATATCGGGTCGTAATCTGGTGAATGTAGCCATAACAGGTCAAGGAGCGATTGACGGGAACGGTCATTACTGGCGTCCTTTAAAGAAACAGAAGGTAACAGAGGGGCAATGGAAAGCGGCTACTTCCCGGGGAGGAGTATATAAGCGTCCCGATTACTGGTTCCCTTATCCTGAAACATTGAAAGGAGATACTATCAGTAACATGAATGTACCTCAGAATCTGAAGACAGAAGAAGAGTGGCAAAGTGTACGCCATTTCCTTCGTCCGGTGATGGTTAGCTTCATAGAATGTAAAAATGTATGGCTGGAGGGAGTAATTTTTCAGAATTCCCCGGCATGGAATCTTCATCCGCTTATGTGCGAGAATGTTTTGATTGAGAATGTAGAAGTACGTAATCCGAGCTACGCTCAGAATGGCGATGGACTTGATTTGGAATCATGTAAAAATGCTTTAATCGTAAATTCTTCGTTTGATGTGGGTGATGACGGTATTTGTCTGAAGAGCGGAAAAGATGAAGACGGACGTCGTCGTGCTCGTGCTTGTGAGAATGTAATAGTGGACGGATGTACGGTATACAAAGGACATGGAGGTTTTGTAGTAGGAAGCGAGATGAGTGGAGGTGTACGTAACATCTCTGTCAGCAACTGTCAGTTTTTAGGAACAGATGTTGGACTCCGTTTTAAGAGTAAACGAGGTCGCGGTGGAGTCGTAGAGAATATATGGATCCGTAATATTTCGATGATTGATATTCCGACCGAACCGGTAACCTTTAATCTTTATTATGGAGGCAAATCAGCTGTTGAAGTTCTGGAAAGCGGTGAAGTCGTTCCAGTAAAAGTTCCTCCAATGCCGGTAGATGAAACAACTCCCTGTTTCCGGAATATCCATATTGAACATCTGACCTGTTCAAATGCACGCCGGGCTATGTATTTTAATGGAATACCCGAGATGCCTATAGATGGTATTACATTGAAACATATACGTATCAGTGCAAAGAAAGATGCTGAATTTTATTATTGCAAGAATATTCATAAAGAAGATGTAAAGATAGAATTGTTGGTAAAATAGAGATAATATTAAATCTTGTTTTCGAGCCTGAAGATGCCGTGAGGCATTTTCAGGCTTTCTTTAGTGTAATACTAACTAATCTGAATGGATTTTTTATTTAAATGAGTATGATATTCGTGCATTTGTATATTTTTCTAGTAGAATGTACATTATTCTATGTAGGATTTTGTTTAGATGTTTTATATTCGCAATGTACATAAATATGCTATTATTCAAGGTTCTACATTAACTTAAAGAAATAAAATTAAGAATACATGAAAAAACTGATTTATTCACTTGCTGCCCTGACTTTAGCAGCGTGCAGCGCTGAAAAGCAAGAACCTATCGACCGTCATGCGTTGGTTACCCGCAACAATCCCTCTGTGACGGCTGTAGATTCATTGGCATCTTTGTCTGTTGGTAATGGAGAGTTTGCTTTTACAACGGATATTACCGGACTGCAAACTTTTCCCGACGTATATAAAAATGGTGTACCTTTAGGAACACAGAGTCAGTGGGGCTGGCATAGTTTTGCTAACCCTGATGGATATAAGCCGGAGGATGCCTGGAGAGAATACGATTTTGGCCGTGGACATAAAGAGATATATTCTTGTCAATTTAAAGAAGAAGGACGTCAACGTGAGGCATCCAATTGGCTTCGTGTTAATCCTCATCGTTTGCATTTGGGAATTGTGGGATTGGAACTGGAAGAGGGTGTTACGGCTTCTCAGTTGCAGAATATCCAGCATAAACTGGATATGTGGAATGGAGAGGTGAGCAGTAGTTTCAGTATTTCGGACGTTCCGTACTATGTGCAGACTGTTTGTCATCCGGAATATGATATGATTGCTGCCCGTGTTTCATCTCAGTTACACCCTGGATAAAATTCCATTTCCCTTATCCTACAGGTGGACATTGTGATGATGCGTGTAACTGGAATGCAAACGATAAACATACTACTACTCTTGTCAGTCAAGACGAGCAGTCGGCTGTACTGAAGCGTGAACTTGATGCTACAACTTACTATGTAACTATCCGTTGGGAAGGAAAAGCTACATTGGCAGAGAAGAGTAAAAACTATTTTGTATTGACACCTGCTGATACTGTTCTGGCTTTTACTTGTCAGTTTACTCCGGAGGAATCCAAGACTCCTGCTGTTACATTTGCAGAAGCGGAGAAGGCTTCGTCCGAATATTGGAATAACTTCTGGAATAAAGGTGGGGTAGCTGATTTCTCTCTCTGTACCGATCCTAGAGCAAAAGAACTGGAGCGTCGTGTTGTTTTGAGTCAATACCTGCTTGCAATTCAGTGTGCAGGTTCTACTCCTCCACAGGAAACCGGGCTTACTTATAATTCTTGGTTTGGCAAGTTCCATATGGAAATGATCTGGTGGCATCAGGCACAATTTGCTTTATGGGGACATCCTGAACTGCTCGACCGTACATTGGCGTGGTATCATCAGGCTGAGCCGGTTGCCCGTGAAATAGCAAAACGTCAAGGATTCGAAGGAATACGTTGGATGAAGATGACAGATCCTAGCGGAATGGAAGCACCTTCCAATGTAGGAAGCTTCCTTATCTGGCAGCAGCCACATCTGATTTATCTGGCAGAGCTCCTGTATCGTGCCAATCCTTCGGATGAACTGATCAAAGAATACAATGATCTGATTCAGAAGACTGCAGAATTTATGTATTCCTTTGCTGTTTACGATAAAGAAAACGACCGTTATATTCTGAAAGGAGCTATTCCTGCACAAGAAACATTGCGTGCTGCCGATACGGTAAATCCTCCGTTTGAATTGTCATACTGGTTGTTCGGTATGCAGACTGCACAGACCTGGCGCGAACGTGCCGGAATGGAGCGTGTGCCTGAATGGGATACACTGATAGAAAAGCTTTCTCCTCTTGCTTACAATGATGACAAGTTGTATCTGGCTGCCGAAACAGCTGTCGATACATACAAGGATATCCGTTTTACATCCGATCATATGGCTGTGCTTGGAGCAGTAGGTATTTTGCCGATGAATAAGCTGGTCAATCCTGAATATATGAAGAATACGCTGAACTGGGTATGGGATAACTGGAACTGGAACAAGACATGGGGATGGGACTATCCGATGACTGCCATGGATGCTGCTCGTCTGGGTGAACCTGAGAAGGCTGTAGGGGCTTTGCTCATGGATAAGCGTACCAATACTTATTTGGTAAACGGACATAACTATCAGGACGGACGTCTGCGTGTATATTTGCCAGGCAATGGTGGATTGCTTACTGCGGTAGCGATGATGTGTGCCGGTTGGGATGGTTCTGAAGGTGTAAATCCGGGATTCCCGAAAGATGGTAAGTGGAATGTGCGTTGGGAAGGTCTGAAGCCACTTCCATGATAAATTGAATATGTTTAGAGAATACGGATTAACTGGAAGTATTCAAGAGTAAATGACTTCTGGTTAATCTGTATTTTTTTAGAATGAATAAAGCTATTTGAAAAATGAATAAAAGAAACTTGTTTTCGTTTGTGTGGCTGTTGGCACTGGGAACTGTTTTCTTACCGGCACAAACCAAACAGGCTAAAAAGATCGGCGACTTTATCGAGTCGACTTCTTACAATGAGCATAAACGAGGGGCTGAGCGTACGCTTCAGTATTATCCCGAGGGGGACGATTTTGTGTGTATAAACGGGAAGAACCGGTTTACTAGAGCGTTGTACGGAAGCTGGTCACCTTTTCGTCTTGAAACAAGCGACCGTCCGGTTTTTGCTGCATACGATAAGCGTAACAGCAAGCATATCCGTTTCCTTCTGCAAGGCAAGGGACTGTCAGTCGCTCTCGATTCAATTGAATTTTGTGAAGCCAGATATACTGCCGGCCGACGTACGTATCTACTGAAAGATGCGGCTTTAGGAAAAGGAACGCTCTCTGTGTCCGTATTGGTTTTTCCGGATGCTGACGGAGCTGTCTGGAAATTCTCAGCGAAAGATTTGGCGGAGGATATGGTTTTGCGTTGTTTTATCTCTGAAATCCGGGCGAAGAAACTGAGTCGTAACGGTGATATGGGAGCCGATCCTCCTGGATGTTTCGAAGCCCCCGAAAAGCCTCAAATGCAGAAAGTGTACGATTTGCCGTTGACAGATGAGGCTTATCTGGTTTTGGAAAATCTGGATTTGAAGCTTGTTTCGCTTGATGAGGGAAGACGTTTGTATCAGAAAGCTGAGGATGCTCGAAAGGTACTGGCTTCGCGTATCCGTTTTACTACTCCCGATCCTTATTTCAATACGCTGGGCGGAGCACTGGCTGTTGCTGCCGATGGTATTTGGGACGGGCAGGTCTGGCTTCATGGAGCGGTAGGATGGCGCATGCCGCTAAGCGGATGGCGTGCTGCTTATACGGGAGATGCTTTGGGATGGCACGACCGTGCCCGTAAGCATTTCGATGCTTATGCTGCCAGTCAGGTAACCGATGTACCCAATACGATTCCGCATCCGGCACAGGATTCTGCTTTGCATCTGGCACGTTCTGTCAAAAAATGGGGAACTCCTCAGTATAGTAACGGATATATTTGTCGTAATCCACGTCGAAACAATCAGATGCATCACTATGACATGAACTTATGTTATATCGATGAACTGTTGTGGCATTTCAACTGGACAGGTGATTGGGAATATGCCCGCCAGATGTGGCCGGTCATAACTCGTCATCTTGCCTGGGAGAAACTGAATTATGACCCCGACAATGACGGCTTGTATGATGCGTATGCCTGTATCTGGGCGAGCGATGCCTTGTATTATAACAGCGGGGCAGTGACGCATTCGTCTGCCTATAACTATCGTGCCAATAAGATGGCTGCGGAAATAGCCCGTAAGATAGGGGAGAATCCGGAACCGTATCAGAAAGAGGCTGACCGTATTTTGGCTGGAATGAATAAACGTTTATGGTTGTCTGATAAAGGTCATTGGGCGGAATATCAGGATTTCATGGGGCACAAGCGTTTGCATGAGAGTGCGGGAGTCTGGACGATTTATCATGCGTTGGACAGCGAAACGGCTAATCCGTTTCAGGCTTATCAGGCAACACGATATGTCGATACGCAGATTCCTCATATTCCGGTTGAAGGAAAGGGACTGAAGGATGAAGGTTATGCTACAATCTCTACCACCAACTGGTTGCCTTATTCGTGGAGCATCAACAATGTAGCCTTTGCCGAAGTGATGCATACGGCTCTTGCTTATTTTCAGGCAGGTCGTTCTGATGAGGGGTATAAACTATTGAAAAGCTCTGTTCTCGATGGTATGTATCTGGGCGACAGTCCCGGAAACTTCGGGCAGATTAGTTTTTACGATGCTGCTCGTGGGGAATGTTACCGTGATTTTGGCGATCCTGTAGGAGTTGCTTCACGCGTTATGATTCAGGGAGTGTATGGCATTTTGCCCGATTTGATGAACGACAAGCTGGTTATCCGTCCGGGATTCCCGTCCGACTGGAAGGAAGCATCGCTCACAACGCCGGATGTGACCTATCGTTTCTCAAGAGAAAAAGATACAGATACTTATCAAATTACCCAACGTTTCGGCAAACCATTAGAAATCGGACTTCGGATAAAGGCTGTTCGCGAGAAAGTGGCTTCGGTTGAAGTGAACGGAAGGAAAGCGGACTGGAGTTTGGTTGATGCAGCAAGTGGCAGTCCGGAATTACTCGTGGTAGCTCCCGAAACGGAAAACGCCGAAATAACTATTCGTTGGAAAGGAAAGCCTTTGCAGACACTTGTTGTCGGAGAACTGAAAGTTGATGCCGGTGGACAGATTTCACTTCGCGCGCCTCAGGGAATCCAACTGTGTGAAATTTACGATCCGCAGGGTATTTCAGCATCTACAACGATTGAAGGAAACAGTTACAGCACAAACATAAATAAGGGGGTAGAAGGACATCATACTTTCTTTGTCCGTACCCGACAAGGAGATATGGACTGGTGGCAACCGGTAAATGTCTTCATCCAGTCTCCTTATGTTGCAGCGAGAGAGGATTTCTCGGAGGTGAATACATCTGCCTGTCGCATGATTGATATGGATAAATACTTGAACGATTCGGTTACATCTATTTTCCGTGAACAATATTTCTCTCCGCGTTCTCCGTATACTACCTTGCAGCTTCCTGTGCAGGGTATAGGGGAGTGGTGTCATCCGCTGCTGAGCGCTTCGATTGACGACAGTGGATTGCGGAATCTGGTTCGTGACAACCGGTTTAATACTTCATTGGGTGTTCCGTTCCGCCTGATGAAAGAAGGAAATAATATTGCATTACTTCTTTGTGGGACAATTATCCAGACAGTATTTGTGTGCCGCTTGCAGGAAAAGCATCGCATGCGTATTTGTTGCTTGCCGGAAGTACCAATCATATGCAGTGTCACATTGCAAATGGTGTACTGAAAGTGCGTTATACCGACGGTACGTATACCGAACTGACTCTGACTAATCCAGATAACTGGTGTCCGATAGAACAGGATTTTTATGTAGATGGAAAAGCATTTACAGTGCCTGAACCTCGTCCGTATCGCTTGCATCTGAAAACCGGAAAAGTAAGTCGTGACCTGGGAAAAGAGTTAGGTATAACGGGCGTGTACGGTCGTGAGATAGAAGGCGGAGCAGGTGTCTTGCTGGATATGCCGCTCGATCCGGAAAAAACGCTTGAATCGCTTACCCTTGAAACTCTTGCCAATGACGTAGTTATCGGGCTGATGGGAGTTACTTTACAACGATAGAAAGAGAATCTGTCCATAAGTGGATAAAAACATCAGCATGTTTATGTGAAACATGCTGATGTTTTTTTATTTCTGTACAAAATGCCGGAAGTTTGTACAAATGTTTTTATGTGTTGTACAAATTCCGGCTGAAATTTGAGCATATTTTAAAAGAAACTTGCTGAAGCCTTTTTGTTCCTTGCTGAACGTTGAGTTTTACTATCCGGTAAAACGGCTTTTACTCCTTGTAACTTACTGGTATTAAGCGTATATTCCCGTTAAGACCGGAAGGCATCGCATCCCAGTTTTTGTAGTCGCCTTTTACGTAGTTCAGCTTTGCCATATTGATATCCTTAAAGATGCGCCATTCTATATGCTTGCGATCCATATCAGCGATACGGTTGGCTGGCAGATTGGTTACTTCGACTTCTATCCGGTTCTTTCCTGGTTTTAGCCATTTTCCGACCTTTAACCGGAATGGAACTGCCCAGACTATGCCAGCATCGTTTCCATTAATACGTACACGCGCACTCTCGCGTACGTCACCTAAATCCAGTATCCAGTCGTCAGCTTCCATGGAAGGCATGTTTATTTCGATGGAGTAGCGGCCGGTTCCCATATTGATTTTAGCTTCCGGTTGTTCCAGTTCTGTCCATGATGTGGGAGAGTCTATGTCAAACTGACCGTTTATAGCTGGTGCGCTTTCTACGAATTCCAGTTTCCATCCGTGGTCCAGACTCAGGCTGTATGTCTGTTCTTCGGGATAATTCCACGCTGGTTCTTCGTCCAGTGACTTGTCGAATGTCTGAATGATGAGGCTTTCCCCCGATTTCAGTTGCAGACGGACCTGCAATTTCCCGTTTTCTATCCGGCTTTGTGCCTTGCCTCTTTCTCCGTTCATCGGATTGAAGAACATGGCAGTCGTTTCGGGAACATTCAGTGTAACCCATTCGTCTATATCTTTGTTTTGCAGACACGAAACAAAATAATGATGCCCTTCGGGATTCGAGCGGCGGATAAACTGAAGTCCACATCGTGTTTTCAACTCTTCTGAGGCTGTTCCCGTCTGTGCCAGTACCTGCTGATAGTCGGAACCGACAATGATGCGTCCTTTTCCGAGTATGAATGTCTGTGTATGTGTAAAGGAATCGACGTCAGGAAGTTGTCCGGTGATGTTTATGAAAGCGGCGCGGTTTTGTTTCAGACGATTGTATCCCGGAGTATCTTCGGGATATTGTTCTACAAAAATCACGGTTGCACCCTGACGAGCCAGTTCTACCAGTTTCTTGAGTGTGGCGGCAGGCATTAGTCGGGCGGCAGGAACAATCAGTGCTTTGTAATGTGTACCCCCACTGGTGACGAGCTGATTGCCTGCACAACGTGTCGTCTTGATGAAAGCATCAGAGATATAGTCTACATCATATCCTCCGGCAATAATTGTCTGGATGGTCTTGATAAACTTCGGGGCGTACCGGTCCATTTTATGAATGTCGAACGAAACAAGTCGTCCCGGAAGTTCGTC